>Ga0206943_1065_pt1 | contig 26941 bp, 21 predicted proteins | sample Alteio_BWOrgHeat_7_FD_153243 | JGI IMG/M metagenome (GOLD analysis project Ga0206943, IMG submission 153243) | Enriched cells from forest soil in Barre Woods Harvard Forest LTER site, Petersham, Massachusetts, United States -... | ecosystem: Environmental > Terrestrial > Soil > Temperate forest > O... | reverse complement strand
CACAAAACGGTGTTCATCAAGTAGGAGATGTCGTAAGCGCTGGCCGTGGTGGGCATGGTTTTGCCAGAAGCGGTACCGCTCTTGGGCAATACACCAAGCATCTTGGTCGCACTGCTGTTGGGGTGCGGCTGGACACTGGAATTGCGGCTGACGTAAGGGGTAAAGTACGAGTTACCCACAGCATTGCCCGGTTGATAACTCACGGAAGTCCAAGTGTCATCCTGGGTCACGTCAGCATGTTGTAACTGGCCGATGGAAAAAATGGGCACGTCGGGCATGGAGATGCCGGAAGGAGCAGTGAGGCACCCAGTGCTGCCGAAGCGTTGCGGAACACCGTAAAGGGTGACAAATTGCTGGCCTTGGATGACGTTGCCGCTGGTCGTGTTGGAGAACGCATAGCCCCAAGCCAAGTCCGTATTACCGGTAATGGGTTGCCAGGAATCCCGGTTGATGGAGTTGCCACCCTGTTGGTCGGTGATAACCAAGTCGTCCGGAGGACCTTCATCAAAAGCGCGGGCATAAGGCGGAACCGTCTGAAAATCCACGGAAGGATCTGTAAGGATTTTGTTGAAAGTAGGGATCAACGTAGAGACATCAATGCCGGATGCGGCGAGGGCCGTATTGAAGTGCGCGAAAGGCGGCAGGGCAAAATTGGTCGCGCGCAAATTGTAGTCCTTATAGATATTGAAGGCATAAGGAGCATTGACGGTATTGGAGAAAAGATTGCCCGTATCAAAAGTGGTCGAGCCGGCAGTGCCGGCATTGATTTGGTTAGCCCAAATTTTAGTGGGTGAACCCATGTTGCCCGGTAGAATCATGGCCATGGAAAAACCAAACATAAATGTGGGCATCGCGCCTCCATTGCGGGTATTGACGGTTTGCCGACGATAAGGGCCATTGCTCGGATTAGCCGGCGGCAGGAAGCCTGAGGGACTGGGAGCGGCTTGATTAAGCGGGAGATTTCCAATGGCGGAGCCAGTCAGGTCAAAATTGGTAATGGAGGTAAGGACATTTTGGCCTGGGCCGGCGATACCGGAGACGATGGGAGCTGTTGAAAGGCTGGTGGCGGTGGCCACGACATACTCGGTTCTGGCGCCGCCTCGGGAGGTGCTGGGGAGGGCCGTCAAACTGGTGCCGGAGGGGAATAATTCGAGGGTGTCGTAGCGAAGTTCCAGCGTAGCTGCCGGCGTTCCGTAAGCCGTAGAGATGTAGCCATTGACCGGGCCAGGCCAAGGGTTAGGTAACGTGTCAGCGCCCGAGGGTGAATAGCCGAGGATCGGGCTCTGTTTGTTCGGGCCGGCATTGACAAAAGTGTCGCGCAGCATGACCCGGTGGAGGGTGGTGTCGCGGTTGGGGGTCAGCAATACCGGCGCAATTTCGTTACTGTGAAGAAGGCCGGTTTGGTTTGTGGCAGAAACCGCCCCGACCACGGCATGAATTTCCGTAGGAGTGGGGCCGGTGCCGGGCAAATTGAAAAAGTTCACTGCGCCAGTACCTTGGTTTGCTTGGGTGGGCACCTCGACATTGCTGTGAATATCGGGACCGCCCAGAACATACAACTTGGCTTCACCGGGCAGGAAGGTGGAGTCCGCACCGGCCTTAATGTGGAAAGCTACCTGGTCGAGAACCGAATTAAATTGGGTGTTAGCAGTGCCAGTTTGAGTACCGAGATGGGTGGAACCAAAGCTGACGGGGTTCTTCAGGATAGGATAATAGCCAACATTAGTTGGGCCGACGTTCGGAAAAGATTTGGTTACATAGCTTGGCGGAAAGAAAGGATACATCTTGGCGTTTTGCTGGGTCGTTTGCTCGTTCTGAGTCTGGTCATACCCGAGGGCGATGGCGATACCGTGAGCGCCGCCGTCATCACGCACATCCAAACCGATACCCCAGTCCCATTTGGTATCGCTGTTGATGCGGTAGCCCAAATCCAACCCGCCAGCCGGAGCGGTAATGGGGAAATTATAGGGGTTGGCCAAAACGAAGAAGGGCTCAACAGAGACATACATTTCCCGATTGGAATCGGTGAATTGGCCAAAGACCAACCGTTGTTGGAGAATAACGGGAGAAACGCCGGCTTGCGTCGCGTTGCCCGCCACCATTTGCACGGCTTTGATGGCACCACCGCTACTGTTGACGTTGACCATGGGGGAAGCTAACGTGTTGCCCATCTGGTAATAGCTCTGGAGGTAATCCCAAGTAAGGCCGGCTTGCGGCCCGTGGAAATCAATACCGCCGGGCAGGTTCAACTTAAGCTGGCTAGCGGTGGTCCCACCACCGGAGACAACATTGGGCTCGGTCGAAGCGGTGGCGGACTGAGGGCTCGTGGTTATCGGCAGAAAAGTTTTCCCACGCAGCCCGTTGGTATTGTCCGTAAACACCTGGCTGGCGGCGCCGGTGTTGGTGGTTTCAAAAGCACTGGTCAAATCGTAACGCAAGCCGCCGCGCAGCGTATCGGTGAGCAAGCCGTAAGAATAGGTGGTCAAATCGTGGAAGTGAATTTGCACCGAGGTCTCGGGGTTTTTCGTGTCCCGCGAGGTGCCGTCCGTGCCAATGCCGGTCAAATTCTGTTCGGCCAAAAGGATTTGGTCGGGTTGGGTGACGCGGTTGAGCAAGGCATTGACAGTGGCGTTCGGGGTGACGGGGCTATTCAGCAAAGTGGTGGGATTAGCGGCAGTGTCTTTGGGCTGGGGATTAAAGCCGAGCATACGCTCAACGCCGTTGCGCAAGGGGGCCAGAAAGCGGTAGCGGGACAATTGCCCGAGGACGTCAGTAGTATTGGCCGTGACATTGCCCACGTACGGATCCACGGGGTTGTATTTGGCCTTCACGCCTTCATCACCCACCCAATAGGCATAGCGACCGCTGGTGAAGGTGCTGGCTCCGTCCAAAGTTGCCGTATTGATATTGACCAGCGGAGCCACGATCAAACCGACCTGTGTCGGAAATTTCATGATATTGTGATCTTTGGCCGAGTCTACACTGATGGACGGAAGGTTGGACGTGTAGGCGGAATTGGGGCCGACAAGTACCACGGCGGGTTTGCCCGTCAAGTCGCCAAATTTGGGGCTGATTTGAATATCATTCGTCAGCGCAGTCCAATTTTGCTGATCGTGAACGGAAATACTGGAAAGGCCGGTACCGGGCGCACCGGTATCCGAGGTGTAGGTAATGCCGATTGGCGGTGAGACCACCCCGGTGCTGACTGTGCCACCAGATGCTGCGTTGATTTTGAGGGGGGTGTTTTCATTGCCACTCACGAGCCAATTCATAAGAATCGGCATCGGTCCGGGCGAAGTTCCGCCAGCATAATCCGTCCCCAGACCGGTATAAAGAGCCAGAGGATTGACGCCATTACCCCAGACAGCGGTCCAATAACGCGTGCCGCCATTGATACTGCCACCATAGGGCTGCGGAATGGGGGTGGGGGTGGTTGCACTGCTGGAATAAATTGTCGCTTGGGCGAAACCGGAGACGTTGATGCCATTGGCAGTATGGTCGCTTTCGTCCTGTACACGGCCGAGGTCGGCAGTGGTGGTCACACGCTGGTCCGGACCGGCGAATTTTTGCAACTGGCCAATGGCGACATAGGCGGCAAAGAGAGCGTTTTCCCGGGCTTGGGCGGAGAGAAGATTCGCATTGGCCGTTTGCAGGTTGATGCGGACCAGGGTGGTGAGGGTAAGCACCAGTAGGAGCAGGAGGGTCATCAAGCTCAGCGTGACGATGAGGGCAAAGCCCCGGCGGGTGCGGGAAAGCAAGGTACGGGCCGGGCGGAGGAGGCGTTCGCTGAGTTTCATGAGTAAGGCAAAAATGAGGGGGTGGCGGAGAAGCAGGCAGAAGGGCTAGAACAACTACCAAGCCAGCGCCAAGGAGGCGGGGTGAGCCAAAGGGTGTTCTTGCATGTAGCTTTTTTATGACTTCAGCAAGGATTTTCCACCCCTCCAAACGTGCAAAAAACCAGTTAAAGCCGTTTTCTGCCCAATTTACTGGATTTGAAGGCTTTGCATGGCGGCAAACCGGTTATCCGGCAAGCATGTCACGCAGCCCTTTTTCATCCAAAACGGGGATGCCCAATTCCCGGGCCTTATCCAGTTTGGAACCGGCTTCTTCGCCAGCGACTACGTAATGGGTCTTTTTGCTCACACTGCCAGACACATGACCGCCAGCCTGTTCAATTAATTTGGCGGCTTCCTCGCGCTTGAGCGTTGGAAGGGTACCGGTAAGGACAAAGGTTTTGCCGGATAAAGCTCCCGCCGGACTATTGGCCGACTTCAGATTATCGCTTTGGGGGCGGAGATGCAGTTCATCCAGGCGCTTGATAAAGGCCAGTCCGTCCTTGGAGTCAAAAAAGTGCATCACACTGCGGCTGACCACTGGGCCGACTTCCTGGGAAGCCTGGGTCGAGGTAAGTTGTGTTTCAATTTCGTTCAACTCCACATCAATTTTTTCGCATTCCTTTTCCCGACGCAGACGTTCGCTGTCAGACTTGGGTGGATTTTTCCGGGAGCGGGGGGAAATATCAGCGCGACGTTCTTCCAATTCGCCCTCCCGCGCGATGAGGCGCAAAAGTTTGGAATCCTGGATGGCGGCGAAATCTTTATGGTGGCGGGAAATTTCCTTGGCGGTGACATCGCCAACGTTGGGCAGGCCCAAAGCATAGAGCCAACGGGAAAGCGGAAGTTCGCGGGCGCGCTCGATGGCCGAGATAATTTTGCGGGCATTGCTTTCGCCCAGCACACGCGGATTTTCTTCGTCGCCGAGGTTGAGTGTGGAGAGTTTGTCCAGTTTGTCTTTGAGGGTAAAAAGATCCAGAGGCTCGCAGACCAGGTGATGGCGGATGAGTGCTTCGGTGACGTTTTCGCCGACCTCTTCGATGTCCAATGCTTTGCGGGTACAGAAAAACTGGAGTCGGCGGGCGACTTGAGGCGGGCAGGCGGGGTTGAGGCAACGCCAGGCGACTTCGCCTTCGAGTTGTTTGGCCTCACTGCCGCAGGCGGGGCATTTATCAGGAAAATGATAAGGGCGGCTGTGACTGGGGCGCTTTTCCTTCACGACGCGTACGACGGCGGGAATGACTTCGCCGGCTTTTTCAATGACAACTGTGTCGCCGATGCGGATGTCCTTGCGCGCAATTTCGTCGGCATTATGCAACGTGGCGCGGCTGATGGTGGAGCCGGCGAGGAAGACGGGTTCAAGATCGGCCACTGGGGCAAGAATGCCGGTGCGACCGACTTGAATGATGATGCCATTGAGTTTGGTTTCGGCCTGTTCGGGAGCAAATTTGTAAGCCATGGCCCAGCGCGGGGCTTTGGCGGTGGCCTCGGCCGCGTGCTGGCCGGCAAAGCTGTCGAGCTTGACGACGGCTCCATCGGTTTCAAAAGCGAAGTCGTGACGAAGTTTATCGAGCTTTTGAATGGAGGCCCAAACTTCTTCGACGCCGGAAGCACGCCAGACATTTTCTTTCGCATGCGCCGGCAGACCCCATTGGCGTAGGAGTTGATGAAGCTCGTGCTGGGACTCACAAGGCAACGGTTCGCAATAGCCTAAACTGTAAAGAATCAGGTGCAGCCGGCGGCGGGCGGCTTCACGGGGATCGAGCATTTTGGCCGTACCTGCGGCGAGATTGCGCGGGTTGGCAAAAGTGGGCTGGCCGGCTTCTTCCCGCTCGGCATTGATGCGACGGAATTCCTCGGTGCTAAGATAAATTTCCCCGCGAATTTCCATGACAGCGGGATACCCCTTGCCAGAAAGCTCCAAGGGCAAACCACGGATCGTGCGTACGTTGGCTGAAATATCGTCGCCCTCCACGCCATTGCCGCGAGTTACGGCGCGGACAAATTTGCCCTTCTCGTACGTCAGGCAAACAGCGAGCCCGTCAATCTTGGGTTCGACGACATAATCCAGATCGCGGCCTTTAGGAGCCAGGCCTTTTTCTTCGAGTACGCGACGCAAGCGGGTGTCGAACTCGTGCAATTCCACTTCGCTGTAAGTGTTATCCAAACTCAACATTGGCGCACGGTGGCGCGCGGTGACAAAGCCTTCGCTGCGATCATCACCGACGGTGGAAGTGGGCGAAGGGCCGACGAGTTTGGGATGGGCTTTTTCCAAAGCCTCCAATTCCTTTTTTAGGAAATCGTACTCGAAATCGGAAAGCTCGGGTTTAGCTTTGCGATAATACAGTTCGTCGTGACGCGCGATTTCCGCGCGCAATTGCTCAATCCGGTCAGCAGGTTTGGCGGGCATGACGAAAAAGGCATCAGGGCTGATTCGATGGCGTCAAGGGAATGGATTTTAAATCAGAAAGATTTGGCGACGCCAATGTGGGGGCCGGGTTATTGATGACCGGTGCAGGTTGGCCATTGGAGCGAAACAGGCGCAAAGGCATCTCGGTGTCGCCATCCGATTTGATGTCGTAGTGGCCCACGGCGCCGACGTAACCACGCAGGGCGATGAAGGCAGCGCGGATTTGTAGTGGCTCACCCGAAGCGGACTGGGACGCGGCCGAAGCTAATACGTGGATAGTGTCGTAGGCGTAGGCCGCGGGGAGGCCGGGGTCTTCGCCATATTGCTTGTGATAACTGTCGGCGAAGGCTCGACCGGCATCTGTGGCCCGGGGATTGGCGGCGAAATCGGGTAGGGGATAAGCGGCGGTGGCGGCCAGAGAACCCTGACCCGATACAGCGTTGAGGCCGGTTTGCCCGGCGTAGCCCAAAACCAGCCCTTTCCAGGAAGCTGAGTCAAAAGCCTCAAGAATGCGGGGGTATTCCGCACCGGATCCGGCAAGAATGAGCCCTCCGTTATCCGCGCGCCGCATGGTGCGGGCGAGTAGGTCAAAACTCTGTTCGCTCTGGCCGTAGCCTTCGTCGCTGGTAGTGACCGCGTGGTTGTCGCTGATGAGGTAGAGCAGGTATTGTTTGTGGCTTTCACCGAGCAAATCATTGGTATGAATGATGGAAACATGGTCTACACCCGCTGCGGCCAAGTAACCCTGGATGGCGCGGCCTTCCTGATCGCCGTTGAGATAAATTCGCACACCATTCTTGGGCGTCTGCCGGGGAACGGCGACGTAATCAGTGAGGAATCCAATGAGTTGGGGAAAGTCAGCCAGTTGGGTTGCTTGAGCAATGGCGACGGAATTGTCTCCGACGAGGATGATGGACTCGCCCCGGGAACGCAGGGTATTCAACGCCCAAGCGCCGGTACTGGATTCGTCCTGACTATCGAGCACATCGAGCTGAATGAGTTGGCCGTGAACACCACCGGTGGCATTAACCTCCGCTACGGCAAGCTCAAGCCCGTGGCGTAAAGACTGGCCCAGGGAAGCGTTTTTGCCTTGGAGCGGAAGCACAGCGCCAATGCCAAAGGCTTGGGGGTTTTTCTCGGAAAGTTTTACCTTGGGAATAATGGAGGCGACTGCGCCAGGAGCGTCGTAGGTATTAGATGAAGCTTCGGAAAGAGCATTGGCGCTTTCCAATCGTGAAATGGGTTCTGAAACGGTATCACAGCTCGCCGTGAAAAAAGCCACGGCGGCAGTTGTACCGAATAAGAAGGTTTTTTTGAATGACACCAATTGCATCCAACCAGTTGGCCCGTTCCGGGAATCACTGTCAAGAATTCGGCGAAGGTCAGGTGACGGGATGGTTACGGAATTCATACCTTGAGCGATTTCGACTTTGATTTGGCCCAGATAATAATGCCGGTGCCGGCAAGAATCATAAACAAGGAATAGAAGGTTCCGCGACTGAGGCCCATAATCAAAGCGGCATCAGGCTCACGAAACATTTCGCAGAAAACTCTGACGAGGGCATAACTAATCAGAAATTCTCCGGCAAGCTGGCCGGGTGGGATGGCACCGGGTTGGCCAGGCGGGGGGCTGCGCCACCAGCGCCACTGGGTATAAAGAGTAAGAAGAAGACCTTCGGTTGCAGCTTCGTAGAGCTGGGAGGGATGAACGGGAGCAGTGTAACCCACGATGGTGTCGCCATCACGAATGGGAAAAATCATGGCCCAAGGAACGGTGGTGGCTTTGCCCCAGAGTTCGCCGTTGACGAAATTGGCCAGGCGGCCAAGCAAGAGGCCCGGTGGGGCAAGGGTGACAGCGAGGTCAGCGAGACGGAAAAAAGGAAATTTGTTTTGGCGGGCAAACCACCAGGCAGCAATAGTGACACCAATGAAGCCACCATGGCTGGACATCCCGCCCGTCCAAATTTTGAACAACATTAACGGATGGGCGATAAATTCCGCCCGGCGTTCCGGTTCGCCAAGGATTTGGTAAAAGATGAAGTAGCCGATACGACCACCGAGCAGCACGCCAAACATGAGCGCGAGCATCAGGTTCGAACGCTGGTCGGCATTCAGAGATAGACGGCCCTTGCGCGTGTAGAGCCACATCAACCAAGTGGCGATGAGGAAGCCGCCAACGTAGGCGAGGCCGTACCATTTGAGTCCTGGCAGCACCCAGCCATCCGGAAACTTCAGCAGGTAAGGATTATATTGGGCGACGTAGTAGTGCGCGGCGTCCGGCAGCAGCGGAACGGCGATATTGAGGTTGGACGCAAGCACGGCGAAACCAAACATGAGATAACCGAGCCAATAGCCAAGTGACAAAAGGTGCAAGCCCGGAGCCAATTGAACAATACCGTGCGAAAAGATTGCCGTCTGGGACAGATTAATTCTTAATCACGGACATGAGTGAACCCCCGGTCCTCACTGAACTGACGCAGGAAAAGAAGGATTTAGAGCAACTCAACTTGCTGGCCATCCTGCATTTTGTTTTTGGCGGGCTGGCTATTTTTGGAATCGGATTTCTGATTCTGCACCATGCGATTATGGCCAGCTTCATCAATAATCCGGATTTATGGAAGCAAGCCGACACCCGCGGTTTTTCTCCAGGGCAATTTTTTGATGCCTTCCAATGGTTTTATCTTTTCATGGGCGCGGTATTTGCCGTGGGGATGATTGTTAATGTGCTGTCAGGATTCTGCTTGCGCCGACGCCAGAGCCGGGTGTTCTCCATCGTGATTGCCGGAATTGATTGTTTTCAATTTCCATTTGGGACGGCTCTAGGCGTTTTCACCCTGATTGTGCTCATGCGTGAATCGGTCAAAAATATCTATACGAGAAACGCCGAAGCGTTGTCCTCGCTTGGTGACAGAATATAAATCATGCCTGAACGCTACATGCCGGGCTATACCCCGAAAATCGTGTCGTTTATGACGCGGCGTTCGGCCGAAACCCATGCGGCGTTTTTCCTGCCCCATTTAAAAGCAGGCATGCGTTTGTTGGATTGTGGATGTGGTCCGGGAACCATTACACGAGGATTGGCGGCGCGGGTGAGTCCGGGTGAGGTTACGGGGGTGGATTTGGAGGCGTCGCAATTGGAGTTGGCGAAAAAAGATTCCGTCCAATCGAAGAATTTGAATTTTATTCAAGCCGGAGTTTATGAATTGCCTTTTCCAGACAGCCATTTTGACGCGGTATTCTCCCATGCGCTGTTTGAGCACATCGCCGAGCCAGTGCGGGCGGCGAAAGAAATCCGACGGGTGCTGAAGCCCGATGGAGATGTGGGATTGTGCAGTCCGGACTGGGATGGATTTATTTTTGCTCCGCCGGATCCGGAAGTGGAAGCTGCGGCAAAATTATTCCGGCGATTGCAGGAAGCCCAAGGCGGCAACACCAACGCCGGCCGGCAATTGGGTGTTTGGCTGGATGAAGCGGGATTTAACGAAATAAAACTTACCGCGCGGTATGAATGTCCCGAAGACCTCGCGGTCATGGGCAGCTTTTTACACGACCGATTGGAGCGTTCGCCAAAACAGGATGATGTTTTTGGCAAAGGGTGGACGGACCCAGCATCGCTCCAAAAAATGCTGAAAGCGATCCAGGCTTGGGAAAAGCGAACGGATGGACTTTACGCGCTTGCCTGGGTGCACGCCGTGGCGCGGAAATAATCCTAGTTTTCGTTTTGCACGATTTGTTCGAGAGTCTGGCGCTGGCGGATGAGACGGAGCTTGCCCTTTTCCTCGAGCAGGACTTCGGGGGCTTCAGGGAAGGAATTGTAATTCTTCGCGCTCATGCCCGCGCAATACGCGCCTGCGCCTTCGATCACGCAGACGTCGCCGATTTGGGCGGCAGCGAGCAAACGAGGGCCCAAGGTTTCGGGCTGGCCGGGGGCGGGGGTGAGAAGATCGCCCGATTCGCAGCAGTGGCCGACGACGAGGTACTTTTTATTTTCCTTTTTGGCCTTGGTTTTTACAGCGGGTACGACGACAAGCGCGTGTTGTGAACCGTACAAACTCGGGCGGAGAACTTCGGTCATGCCAGCGTCGAGCTTGAGAAATTCGTGGCCAGACGAACCCGTCGAAACGAGATCCTGCACCGTAGCGACGATGGCGCCAGCCGTGGCGACAAGGTAAGTGCCCGGTTCGATTTCGAGTTTGAGTTTTTGACCGGTTTCTTTGGCGCGGGCCTGGAAAAGTTTTTTCACCGTGGCGCCGACTTTTTGAAGATCGGTGGTTTTTTCGCCTTCGACGCGACCCACCTTGAAGCCGCCACCGAGATTGATGGTTTCGACGGTGGGAAATTCGCGGGCGAGATCCAAAGTCATTTTGGCCACGCGTTCCCAAACGGCGGGATCAGTACCAGAGCCGATGTGGGTATGAATTTTGACGACTTGCAAGCGATGACGGGAAACAATGGCGTGGATTTGCTCCAGCGATTCGTGCCAGATGCCAAAGCTTGAGCCCGGGCCGCCGACGTTGGTCTTGCCCGAGTGGCCTGAGCCAAGGCCGGGGTTGAGGCGCAGACCGATTTTCTCGCCGGGATATTCGCGGCCAAAACGGTCGAGCTGGCTTAAGGAACAAGCGGTGAACAAAACGCCTTCGCGGCGGAGCAGTTCGAGATTGGCGGGGAGTTCCTGGGTGGCCAAAGAAATCTTTTGCGGAGCGATGCCAGCGTGCAAGGCGCGTTCGGCTTCGAAGCCGGAGCTGGCGTCGAAGTGGAGGCCGAGGCTTTCGAAAAATTGCAGGATGGAGGCGTTCGGGCAGGCCTTCATGGCGAATCGCACGGTCAGGCCAAAGGCGTTCGGAAAGGCGAGGCAGGCCTGGGCGTTGCGCTTGAGCGTGGCCTTATCGTACACGTACGCGGGCGTGCCAAAGCGTTGGCGCACGTCGAGCGCCTGGTCAGGCGTGAGGAAGCGGAGCGATTCCAAAGAGGAGGATGGTTTGGGAGAAGGCATGGAAGAAAAAGGCACTGAGGCGACTGAAGCGACTAAGGCGAATGATGGGAAAACGCAATCCAAAGGGTACACGAGATTAAGAGCGCGGGCTAACCCTTCGAATAACTCAGAGCGGGAGAACCGCGCTGCGAAAGAAATCTTCGCCTTTAATTCTTCGCCGTCCAATGACGGAGCGAGCGGAGCAAAAAGTATTCGAGCGCGGCATCTTCCTTGAGGTTCACTTCGAGCAGGCCGGAGATTTTTTCGAGATCGGCGACGGCGCGGCTTAACTTTGCGGCGCGGGCGGGGAGAGAAGGATCGGCGGGCTGACCCAAGGCAAAGTCGCGCGAGGCTTGTTCGATTTCGACGAGCAGACCGGAGCGCAGACCTTTGTGGATGCCGGTTTGCGCGGCGGAGATTTCGTCGTCGTCGAGGCCTTCGGGGAGTTCGGTTTTCTTTTTCTCCCAGGCAGCTTCAGAGAGGCGATTGAGAATCCCCTCGAAACGCGCGCCGAGACCATAGGCGGCGAGAACGAGGTCGCTCGTCTTGGATTTTTCGCCGCTGGAAAGTTTATCGAGCCACTTGGCGTAGTCTTCGCGCCAGGAGAGCCAATCGGCATCCGTCAAGGGCGCGGAGGCCGCAGGGAGACGAAGATTAAAACAACGGCTGCGGATGGTCGGCAGAAGTTTGTTCGGATGCGTGGTGAGCAGGAACAACGTGGTGCCGGCAGGAGGTTCTTCAAGGGTTTTGAGGAAGGCGTTGGCGGTGGCGGCAAACATGCGGTCGGCTTCGTAAACCACAGCGACTTTTCGAGCGCCAGCGGATGCGGTGAGCTGAATTTTTCGCAGCAATTCGCGCAAGGCGTCTACTTTGATCAACCGCGCCTTGCCGCCGGGGCGGAGGGCAAAAAAGTCGGGGTGGTGGGCGGCGTCTTTCGTGTTCAGGAGCTGGCCGGCGAGGTCGAGGCAGGCGGATTCGAGCGCGGGCGGGTGGTCGCCATAGACCAAAATGGCGTGCGCGAGCCGACCGCGTTCGAGGGCGGAGGTGAAGGCGCGCAGGGAACGGGGCATCTGGTCAGCCATGGCGACGTTGGAACTCCTGCCAGATTTTTTCGGTGACTTGTACGGCGGGCAACGTGCCATCCACGACGAGGAAACGCTCGGGCAAAGATTTGGCGAGCAGTAGGTAGCCCTCGCGCACGCGTTGGTAGAAATCGAGATTTTCCTGCTCCATGCGGTCGGGCTTGGCGCCGGCGCGGCTCTTGGCGCGGGTGAGGCCGATGTCGGCCGGGACGTCGAGGACGATGGTCAATGCGGGCATAATGTCGCCGACGGCGAAACGGTTGATGCTGGCGACGGGGTCGGCGGAAAGCTGGCGGGCGACGCCCTGGTAAACGGTGGTCGAGTCGAGAAAACGGTCGCAGAGGATGATCTTACCGGCGCGCTGGGCAGGAAGGATAACCTCCCGCACCAGTTGGGCACGGCAGGCGGCGAAAAGGAGCAACTCCGTCTCCGGGAACATCGCCTGGCCGCTCTTGGAATGCTTGAGTAATTCGCGGATTTCCTCGCCGATCTCGGTGCCGCCCGGCTCGCGCGTGACGACGACCTCGTGGCCGGCTGATTTCAGACGCGCAGCGAGTTCGTTAATCTGCGTGCTCTTGCCGCTGCCTTCGGAACCCTCGAAGGAGATGAAGAAAGATTTGGGTTTGTGCGACGCAGACATGAGCGATGTTCAATGAATCAAAACGCAGCGGAGCGACAATGCTTTTCCTACCACGACTGCAAAAACACGGCGACTTCGGCGAGGCTGGGGGCGTGGGCGTTGCGGACGTAGAAGCCGGAGACGGAGACCGCGAGCGTCAGGCAGCAGGGCGGGGGGAGGCCGAGGAGCTGGCCAGTCATGAAGCCGGCGTTGAAGTGGTCGCCGCCGCCGGTGGTGATGGCGGGTTTTTCGCAATGCGGGCCGTCCACCCACCAGGCGCCGTCGGTGGTGGCGCAGGCCGCGCCGTTGATGGGGTGGATGACGACCGTGCAGATATTGAGTTTTTGGCGGATTTCCTGCGCAGCGGTTTGAAGAGAAGTCGGGTTAATGGTGGCGAGAGGCACGCCGAGAACGGCGGCGACTTGCTGACCTTCGGAGAGATTGAGGCCGAGGATGACGTCGCCAAATTTTTGGAAGCGGGCGATGCTGTGCAAGCCGGTGAGAAGTTCGTCGCGCGGGCGCTTTGCCGGGTCGGCGAGGTCGAAGAAAAACTGGCGCGGGCGGGCGGAAAGCTTGGGGAGGGTTTGCGCCTGGAGACTGTCGAAGATCGCTGTCATGTAGGGCGTCTGCGTCCAATTGACGAGGGCGATGAGGTCGGCGCGGTCAAAGAGGTCGAGCAGGCCCTTTTCGCCGGTGGCGTCGAGGAGTTTGGCGTAGGTGATTTGCTCGAGGGCGGAAGGCTCGCCGAGCATGAGCTTGCCATCGGCGAACTCGAGGGCGTGGGTAATGCCCGGGTTGGCGAAGGAGACGGCCTGGGTCTTGAGCGCGAAGTCCGCGAAAATGGGGTGAACGTGCGGGAAGCCGAGGCCGCCGAGGAAGCGCACGCCCATACCGGTGGCGAGCAAGGCGCGGGCCATGAGCGGGCCGTTGCCGCCGAGTTGTTCCTGCTCGAGAAAAAGCTCGATGCTCGTGCTCTTGCCCGAGGCGGCGACGATGCGCTCGCCAAAAGCCTTGAGGCTGGGGAAGGCGGTGTAGTTATTGCCGAGGCCCTTGCGCTCGAGCACCGGGTGGATGATGCGGTCAATGAAACCGTCAAAGCCGACGACGGCGAGCTTGGCGGAGATCGCGGAACCCCGGTCGGCCAGTTCGGCCAGCGTCGCCTGTTTATAGTCGGTGGGCATCGTCAGGTAAAATTTGGCGGGGGTTTTTCTCGGCGGCAACCTGAAAGGGAGTTTTTACCTAATTCTTACTTTCCATGACAGGACAAATGGATAGGCTGTGGGGAATGAGGAAGCGGGCAGCCATCACAAGTTTAGCTCTTTTTTTGAGCTTTTCGCCCATAAATAATATTGCGGCCACTGCGCAGAGTGTCACCCAAATGTCGCCCGAACAGGCGGTAAAGATTTTGCAATCCAGCAAGAACTTGGATGAGGTCGTGCCTGCGATTAAAGCCGCCTTTTCAACTCCCTCCACTCATCAATCAGTTATTGCATATCTTGATGGCCCGTCACAACTCCAACAAATTGAGATGGAATTTTTGGTCCGACATCTCCCGTTATCTGTTGATCAAGTTAACAACCCGGAATTTCTTCGTCAATATGCAGCTGAACATTCTGTCGAAGTTAATAAAATTAACAACGAATGGGGGCCGTATGTGGACACTTCAGCCAAAGAACTTGCCATTTATTTTGCTCAAAACAAAGATTCACTTCCCTTTGATGACTTTAGGCATTTCGCAGATAGTAACATCATGGAACATTTTTGGAATTCAGTCGATATATCGTCAAATTTCGTCGACGCATTGCCAAAAGATTCAAAATTAATCGCTCCATTTTTAGATTACATAGACAAAAAAATTAAGTTGGCTTCTGCATCAGAAAACTGGGAACAAGTAGGGCTTGGAGGATACTGGCTCACTATCATGTTACGAACCGGCTCAAATGCCGCGTATGAGGAAATTCGGAAGAACATAATCTCGGGAACTTATTCTGAGTCTATCATTACAGGATTTCTACGTGATCGTTTTACAAGTCATCGTTACGAACCACAGGCACTTTCACTTTACGAGGCAGCATTTGAAAAATTTTCGGACGACAAAAAAGGGCTTGTTCTTGACGCTCTATTTTGTCTTCCCCGTGAGCAGCCCAATCAATCCAGCTCCAGGACACCGCCAGAAGTAAACATGGCCGATCCAGCGGTTTATAATCGTTTACTTAGAATTCTTACCCTCGCCAACAAACTCAATTTGCCTGCGAGCATGACTGAAAATCTGTCACAGACAAAAACTGCGCTTTTGGATTGCTACGCCAAACACGGTATTACCCGGCCAACTGATGCCGAACTGGCGGCAATGAGAATGAATTAATGGATAGGCTGGAAGACAAACGGGCGCAGCAAGACTGCGCCCCTAGAAAGATACTGCAGTTTTGGAAGGGCCGTCGAGCCGTCGTGGTGCAAAATCGGGTTTGAAGAGAACTTTTCCGAATAATTGAACAATTATTGCCATTTGGGCATCAAAGGGTTAAAGCTTAACAAAACGATATGACGGCGATGCCACTTACCATCATCCATTCCCTGGCGAACCCCGGCTTTTTGGCGGCGGGCAGCTTCAATTTGCTGGAGACGTTTAAAGGCGCCGAGGTGTTCGGCCAGGCCATCGTCATCCTGCTGGTAATTTTCAGCCTCATCGCCTGGACGGTGATGATTGGCAAGTACCTGGAGCTGTCTAATTGGCGGGAAATGAACCTGGCCTTCCAGGCCCGCCTGCGCGATGCCGATACGCTGATGACGATTAACGTAACGAACAACCTGCGCCAGAGTGGGCCGTATGCGCGTTTGTTCCTCGACGCGGTCGAGGCCAGCCGCCAACGAGCGGCGACTTGTGAACCGTCGGTACGAATGGGGTTGATTGAAAACGCGCTGCAACGCGGTGTTGCCGCCGAGTGCGTGAAGTATGAGACGAAGATGGTGCTGCTGGGTTCGCTGGTGTCGGGTGCGCCGTTCATGGGATTGCTCGGCACGGTGGTCGGCGTGATGGTGGCCTTCAACGGCATGGCCGCGCCGGGCAGCACGAACACGCTGCAGAATATTGCGCCGGGTGTGGCCTCGGCGTTGCTCGCCACGGTGGCCGGGTTGCTCGTGGCGATTCCCTCGGTGTTTGGGTACAACTTTCTTTTGTCGCAGTCAAAGTTGATGATTACGGAAATTGAAAACTACGCGAGCTGGTTGGCCGACCGGCTGGAACTGGAAATGGAGTCGCAGAAAGTAGTCATCGCCCAGCAATATGCCGCACCGGTGGCGGCAGCGCCAGTTCCGGCACCCTATACTCCACCGCCCGCGCCGTATACACCTCCTCCGGCGCCGTATGTGCCGCCGACGCCTTCGCCGTACAGCCCGCCGGTGCGGCCAAGTGTGCCGCAAGCTGCCGCGAAACCGGCGTCGTCGCCGACGGCTCCGAAATCCGTCCCGCCGCCAACCGATACGCCAACAGAGCGCTACTTGCGCATGGACGTGTCGGAGCAGGATTAACTTTCGTCGAGAAATTTTGCCATGGCCCGAGTCTTCAAACGCAAAGACCGCCTCAGCGCGATGTCGGAAATCAACATCACGTCGCTGCTGGACCTCGTCTTTTGCCTGCTGATTATTTTCATGATCACGACGCCGTTGATGGAGCAGTCCATCAAGGTAAACCTGCCCTCGATGTCGCATGCGCCAGGGCCGACGCCGGACGCGAAGCCGAAGTTTGTCGCGGTGTCCATTGACCAGGCGGGCAATTATTATTTTGAAAAAAATCCGGTGACGCTGGATCAGTTGCATGAGGAATTCAAGAAACTCGCGGTCATGCCGGACCCGCCGACGATTGCGCTGCGCGGGGATGACGCCGTGCCCTATGGCAAAGTGGCAAAAGTTTTGGCGATGATTGACGAACTACATCTGGAGAAGATCGGCTTTGATTACCAGGTCAGCAAATGACGATTACGCTGCCATACCGGGATACGCCCAAGACGCCGGCGGCTTTCAGCCTGTCGGTGCTACTGCATGGGCTACTGGTGGTGGGGTTGGTGGCGATGTTCTGGTTCAGCCCGCCCCCGCAAAGACCGATCATGGCGCATACGATGGTCTCGATCAGGTCGTCGGATTTGAATTCGGAGGATACGCCGCAAAAAGGTGATCCCGGCGGCACGATTAAAATACCGACAATGAGCAGCCCAACTCCGCTGCCACCGGAGCCCCAGCCGGATCCGGCACCTGAGCCAGTTACCACACCGTCCCCTCCAACGCCGATAGTAAATTCCAAACCCCCGCCTGCTCCATCCAAGCCGACTGTACAAACCAACCCACGGGGAACCTTGCCAGGACCGAAGCCGACGGCGGCTACAACTGTGCCGTACAAAGATTGGCTCAAATCTCAAGCAGGACGGACCGCGACGGCGGCCACGAGCGCGCCGCGCTCGACGGGACGGCCCGTGCCCACGGTGGGGGTAAATGTAACCAACATTGTCAAAGGACTGACGAATGGCTCGGTTGGATCCGGGCAGGGCCATAATAATACGGTGTCGGGTCCCCAGTCGGAAGACTATTGGTCCAAGATTGTGCAACGATTGCAGGATGCTTTTGTGCCACCACCGGGGACCTCTAATCTCAACGCGGAAATCCATCTGACTATTGATGGAGATGGACGGGTGGTGTTCAAGAGTCTGACGCGGCGGTCGGGTAATTCGGTCTTTGATGCGGCAGTGATGGATGTTCTGCAAAACTTGACCAATGTGGACCCGCCGCCGGGGGGGGGGCAGGTTTCCAATACTTTCAAATTTTCCCCTAATGGAAATTAGGTTTTTTGAAGCGGATTTGGTTAATTATTTGTAAAAACAAGGCCGGGGGTAATTACAGGTGTGAATTGAGGTCTTGAGTAATGGGGAATAGGGGTTAAGGTTAGTGCATGGCTGGACGATAATTAACAAACGTAGTTTGGGGCAGGGTTGAATCTGCGCCGAACCTTTTGACTATTATAAGCCCAGAACCCCCCATGGAAGCACCCCCCCATACGGAGCAAAAGAAGGGCTCCGATTTATGGCTGCGCATAGGCTATGGCCTGGCGCTGGCGATGCTGTTGATATCCGGGCTGGTCTCGTGGAAATATGTGCAAAGCCTGAATCAGACGCGGCAGGACCAACTGAGCACCAACAAGATGCTTGATGGTTTGGCGGAATTGCAAATTCACCTCGCCGACACGGAAATTGCCCAGCACGATTTTCTCCTGGCGAACGACGAGGCCCACCTCAAGTCGTACCAGAATGGAGTCGCCACGGTAAAGTACGACCTCTCGGCCCTCGAAGAACTTTTTTCGTACGATCCGTACAGCGCGCAAAATTTTTCCGGCATCAAGTCAGGCACCAATGCACGGCTGCAAATACTCGATAAAGGAGTCCAGATGCTGCAGGAAAAAGGGGAGAGCGATGCCGCCCTGGCGTTGATGCAGTCCGACGTTTCAAATCAAACGAAGGAAACCATCCGGAAAGATATTCGCACGCTGTCAGACGAAGAAAACCACTCGCTGGGACTGGACAAACAAGCCAACCAGACCGCCGCGCGCTTTGCCGCGTATGCCACAGTGGTGGCGACGATTTTGGGGGTGGCGTTCCTGGCCATGGCCACCCTGCGGCTTCTGCGCGAATTGCGCACCCGCACCGAAGCCGAAGTGAAATTGCGCGAAGCCCGCGACATGTTGGAAGTGCGCGTCGAAGAGCGCACGGCGGAATTGCAAAAGGCCAAGGAAGTGGCGGAAAAAGCCAATCAGGCCAAGAGCAGCTTCCTGGCGGTAATGAGCCACGAGATCCGCACACCGATGAACTCCATCATCGGCTTTGGCGATTTGCTGACAGACACGCCGCTGACCTCCGAACAGCATGAGTACGCGCGCGCCATTTCCTCCAACAGCGAACAATTGCTGAGCCTGATCAACGACATTTTGGATTTCTCGAAAATCGAATCCGGCAAGGTGCAGGTCGAAATCCAGCCATTGGATTTACGCGGCTGTGTCGAAGAAGTCATTGAAACCATTCTGCCGCGTTCCGGCAAGCGGCCGATTGAAATGCTGTGCGACATCGGCCCCGCAGCGCCGGCAACGGTGCTGGCCGATGGCGGTTTGCTGCGGCAGGTGCTGACGAACCTCGTGGGCAACGCCTTGAAATTTACCGAAAAAGGCGAAGTCGTTGTCTCCGTGCGAACAATCGAGGTGATACCGGGCGAAACCAAACGGGTGATGCTGGAGTTCAGAGTTTCGGATACGGGTATTGGCATTCCGCAGGATAAACTGGATCGCCTGTTCAAACCCTTTTCGCAGGTTGATTCTTCCACCACCCGGCGATACGGCGGCACGGGGCTGGGGCTGGCCATCAGCAAGCGCCTCGTGGAAGCGATGGGCGGCAAGCTCGACGTTTCTAGCGAAGACGGCAAGGGCTCGACCTTCTTTTTCACCTTGCCCGTCGAGTTGGCGGATGACCTCGCGCCGACTTCCTGGCGCCTGCCCGAATATTTGGTTTCCGGCCGCCGGATGTTGATTGCCGACAACAATCCGAAACGCTACCGGGTTCTGCAGGAGTTTGCCCGCCAATTTGGCTTGGTGACCGAAGTGGAAACCGTGCCAGAACGGGTGTCGGCCCGCATTGAATCAGGCGAAGGCTTTGACATCGTACTGTTGGACAGCACGACGCCAGCCAAGGAAATGCGCCGCATTGAAGCTCTGGCCAAAAGCTTAACCACACCGCCGGTGTTTTTGGTATGTGATTTGAGTGGCGATTTGACCAGCCTGGATCGCTCCTGGCTTTCGGGCGTGGTGCGCAAGCCCATCCGGATGTCGCAAGTGTACGATACACTGCTGGAGACGCTTAAAGAGCGCGCCCAAATCAAACCGCTGGCGTCCTCTGCGCCACCCGCACCATTCCCGGTGGCGAAGTTCCACCCCCTGCGCATCATGCTGGTCGAGGACAATTTCGGCAACCGACAGATTTCCCAATTGCTGCTGCGTAAATTGGGCTATCAACCCGTGGCCGTGGAAAATGGCTCGGCCTGCCTTGAGATGCTGGACCAGCAAAACTTCGACCTCATTTTGCTCGATGTGCAAATGCCCGGGATTGATGGCTTGGAGACGGCACGACGCATCCGCATTTGGGAACGCGAACGTGGGCGGGACACCCACCATCACGGTGCGGCTTTTATCTCGGCACTGACGGCCAATGCCATCAAGGGCGACCGGGAAGCCTGCCTCGACGCAGGTATGGATGATTACCTGGCCAAACCGGTGCATGGGTCCGATTTGCGCTCGCTCATTGAGCGGGCCTGGGCCCGGAAGGCGCCGCCGTATGGGGCCGCCAAGCAGGAAAATGATTCGGCGCAAGCAGGTTAGTTCACGGCCGGGAACGGCTTATTGCGGATTGGCCGATGTAGGCGCAGTGTTTTGTTGGATAATGGCTAACAACGCAGCTTGCCGACCATTGTTATTATTGGGATAGGCCTGCATGACGGCGGCGGTTGCGGCCGGCGGATCTTTTTTGGCCCACTGCGTAACAAGCGAAGTCGTCGTCGTGCCACGCTTTCCGGCATTGGACATGGTTCGCAGCATGGTGAAGGCAGAGGCCGGGTCGCTGTCGCCTTGCACTGTCACTGCGGCCAGGATGGCGCTATCCCTGGTGTTTCCAGCGGGTAAAGTCCCAATCCATTGGGATGCCGCAGCTGGGTCGCGCATCATCCAACCCATGGTTACCATCGCGGTGGGATTATCCGGGCTGATGCTGGATTCGGTGCGATTCAAAGAATTAAGAAATGCGGCGGCTTGGGCAGGATCCTGCATGCTTTGAGTAATGGCGTTGTTGGCCAATCCATCGAGAGCTCGGGCTTTCTCGGCATCGGGTAGTGATTGAGCGAGAGACAAAGCTCCGGCGGGATCTTTGGGGCCTAAGAGAGTAAAGATGAGCTTAAGGACATCATCGTGCGCAGTGCCCGGAGGCAAACCCTGCGCCCAAGCTAGTGCTTCGCGCGGGTCATCGGCAGACCATTTCTTGGCGATGCGGATGGCAATATAGCCAAAATTCAAATCGCCGGTGATGGTTTGGGCATAGGCCAGAGCGGTGGGATTGTTTTGGAGCAAGGCATTGCGTTCGTCCGGGCTTAGCTTGGAAATGGAGCTGTCAGAGGAAATTGGACGCGCGGCGGGTTCGACAGTAAGGGCGGTTTGAGCCGGATTCGGCGTTACAGGAATTATAGCGGACTTGGATGCAGTTTGAGGTTTTTGTTTAACTGGTGGCACAGGTTGCGTTTGCCGCTGCACCTGCATGCCGGCGATAAAAACCGCAACAAGGATGGCAACGCCGATGAGCAAATTCTTGGAGTTCATAAATAGTCGGGGTGGGGTGGAGGATTTTTGCCGAACGGTCATTCACGGTTTTTTGACTCGCCACGAAACGTCCAGCATCGGCGTGGTAAAGGGGAAGGGCACGACACCTTCGGAGGCGTAAATATACAAAACGCAGCAGTAGATATTATTGGCGACGAGCACCACCCAGAGGACGGGCAGGGTGCCTAAAGCAAAATAGCGCTCTGTAACAGCAACACTCCAGATCTGTCCAGGTGAGCGCATGAGTTCAAAACCCAGCATGACCGAAAATCCCAACATAAAGCAGAGTAGCAAAGCGACAAATTGGATTTTGAGGAAGCCAATGACCGACTCGCCCCAGACTTTTTTCAGGGTGCGCAAAGAATAGCGGAAAAGATTTAACGGATTGGAATTGTTTTCACGGATGAGAATGGGCACGACAAAAACCGTGGCCACACTCCAAACCAGGATGAAGGGTAAAGTCACCAGTGCTCCGGGCCAGCCGACGAAGTTAATCAAGAGGCTGCGCGAGTTCCAAACGAGACTCTCCAACAAACACCACGCGATGACGGCGAGCGAACGCCGGCTGGCAAAACGCATTCCGCCACGCAGGGAAACCACCTCGCCATCCAGGGCGTGGAAAATTTCGTTATAAAAGGCGACGCTGATGAAAGTTGGGATGAAGGAAGTCAGCAGATTGAATAATATCAGAAAAGGGTAACCGGAGGTTTTCATCTCATTTACCCAGGCGTCTTGAAAATTAATCAACCGGTCGGGGTCCAGCGTGACAACCATTTGGTTCAGCTCATGCGCCATCTGCGGTCGGGGCACGAAAACGATCGGACTGAAGAAGAAGAAAGCCGCGCTCGCCAAGGGAAACAGCAAAAGCTTGGGGTTACGTTTGATGACACGCCCGGCACTGCGAAACAGCTGCGTGGTGGTAGCGAAGCGGCTCGGGGTGGTCATAGCCTAGGGGTTGAGGTGGCGGACGAGCTCGGGAAAAGAGATGCCCTGGCTGCGGGCTTCGGCGGCGAACCGCAGGCAGAGTTCCTTCAGGGCCGCTTGCTTGCTTTTTGCGGAAAGCGTAGCGGGCGGGGCAAAGGCCTGGGGCGCGACGAAGCAGCCGCTGCCTTGCTCGGCGGAGATGATGCCCAGGTGCTCCAGCTCGCGATAGGCGCGGGCGACGGTGTTAGGGTTTACCTTGAGCTTCTTGTGCAAGGCGCGGATGGTGGGCAATTGGTCGCCCTCAGTCAGTCGGCCCGCGGCCACTGCAGCTTGGATATGGTGGATGATCTGCTTGTAGGCGGGAATACCACTCTGGAACTCGAGCACCCAGTTGTCCTCAATCCAATTCATAGTGTATTAATACACTAGTACGCAAAATAAAGCAAATGATTTAAGCAAAAATTGAGTGATTGGGGATGTATGAGAGAATTTGGCAATTAGTTTGTTCGTTTTAGTGGATAGGCGGCTGCTAAAAGTAATGAGAACGCGTTGGCTATTCTTTATTGTCCCCCTTTTCCTTCTTTTCGTCGGTTTGGTGCGCTGGTGTTTTTGGCCTGCGTCCGTGCCGGCAGCCCTCGCAAAATCTGTACCAGTTGTGCCTATATCCGTCCCACCTGTGCAACCAGCGCATGCAGTAGTAGTCGAAACACCCACGGATTTGCCCGGTACAATAGCGTTGGGAATCAAACAACTGCAGGCCAAAGACGTACCCAGCTTAATGCAGACCTTCATCTCGCCCGATGAATGGGAGGAATGGCGGGCGGAAATGCTGCATAACGGGGAAATTCAAAGCACCCGCCCCATGATGTCCGAAGTTAATCTACGGGAAATGTTGACGGCAGGGCAAATGCGCCAGGTCATGCAGCGACTCGGAATACCGGTAGATGAAACGCTGGTAACCCGTTACACGCATCGTCCGATCCAGGACCAAGCCCGGGCACAATTTTTGAATGACTTGCAAAGCCTGCTTAGCCAGCCGCCGAAAATTTCCGGGGATGGAAACCATGCCCTTGGCGAAATACGCAATGCAGACGGGCGACCTGGAAGCACCTATATTTTTCAAAAAGTAGACGGACGCTGGTATCTGCAAGATTGAACCAGCCAACAGTAATGAAAGCAAAACTGCCAAATTATTCCTCGACCAAGCGATAGCCGATGCCCGGTTCAGTTTTGAGAAATTGCGGGTCGCTGGGGTTGGTTTCGAGTTTTTGGCGCAGGCGAATAATGTAGGCCCGGAGATAATTGGTGTCCTCCTCGGCATCCGGACCCCATAAGGCACGCAGGATATAGCGATGCGTCACCACCCGGCCACGGTGCTGCACGAGCAAGAGTAGCATCCCATATTCCTTGGCGGTAAGATGCACTTCCTGGCCATTGCGACGGACCAGACGGGCGCTTGGGTCTACTTCCACTTCGCCAAAGCGCACCATGGCCGGTTGGGTTACCACTTGGCCGCGGCGTAAGATGGCGCGCACCCGGGAAAGCAGCTCGCGCTCGTGAAAGGGCTTGGTCAGGTAGTCATCCGCGCCCGCATCCAACGCACTGGTGATATCGTTCATCCCGTCACGTACACTGAGTATGAGGACTGGAACCTGGGACCATTCGCGCAAACGTTCCAAAACTTTTAAGCCATCAAGGTCGGGGAGACTAAGGTCAAGAATGACGCCCTCGGGTTGCACGGTGGTCGCCTTCTTCAACCCCGTGAGACCGTTTTTGGCCTCATGGACCTCGTAGCCTTCGGCCTCCAACGAATGACGCAGGAGACGGAGGATTTGCACCTCGTCATCAATTACGAGCAGGCGGGCTTTGACGTTGGCACTCATTCGGGAGGAGAATTCTTCGCCACGACATGGGGCAAGTAAAGGGTTATCTGTGCGCCACCGCCCGGGTTGTCGCCCAGCACGACGTCACCGCCTTGTGCGACGGTGAACCCGCGCACAATGGACAGCCCCAGACCGAGGCCGCCGGAAGGGGCATCACTGCCGCGGGTAAATTTTTTAAAAAGCTGCTCGCGCAAAATGGACGGAAATCCCGGGCCGCGATCGGCCACGGTGAAAAATACCCGCGTATCTCCCGGCTCCAAGCCGGCGGTGATGGAAACGGGCGTTCCTGGTGGGGTGTGCAGCGCGGCGTTTAAGAGGAGATTGACCAGCATATGTTCCGCGAGGGCAAAGTCCAGGCGCACCAAAGGCATGTCGGATGAGACAATAATCTCCAAAGGATGGCTGGTCAGCGCGCGTCCAGCCCCTTTGACAGCGGCGTTGATGAGGTCCCGGGGGTCCGACCAGTCAAGAAGCGGTTTAAGGGGCCCGCTATCGAGCCGGGTTTGGTCTAATAGATTACCCACAAGATGGGTCAGGCGCAGACCCGCGGTTTGGATTTCCGCGACAAATTCAGGATAATTCTCGACATGGTAGCGCGGGAATTTATCGCAAGTGGCCATAATCACCGCCAAGGGAGTGCGCAGTTCATGGGAAACACTTTCCAGCAAAGCACGGTGCAGTTTTTCGGATTCCGTAAGAAGTTTTTCGCGTTCACTGGCCGCGCGGAGGCGCGTCCGCTCGACCATAAGCGCAAGCTGCTGGGCGAAGGCATCGAGCAAGTCGCGCTGGCCGAGGGTAAGGTTTTCCGTGGGAGGGATTTTGACTCCCAGCACACCGAAGGCTTGTTCTTCCCGAAGAAGGGGAACAAAATAGCCATCGTCGTCGGGTTGAACGTCGGTAAAACGGCCCACCAATTGCCGGTTACGCAAAGCCCAAAGTGCAGTGCTGAGGGCGCGTTCACCAAAGTCAAATGAAGTATATGCGGGCGCCTCCAGTTCCTGGGTATTTTCCTGGTTAAAGATGAGCGCGGTTTGTATGCCCAGTAATTCGTTCATATGCCGTACGGCCATTTCGGCAGCTTCGTCGAGCGTTTTTGCTTCGGCGAGCACTCGGGTAAATTGAAACAAGGCGGTGGCGCGTTCCTGGCGTAAACGTTCATTGCGGGCCTGGGCCCGGATGCGCGCAGTTAATTGTCCCACGACCAAGGCCACGACGAAATAAGTGATGAGCAGAACGATGTCTTCAAGATTGTAGATCGCAAAATTGAAATAGGGTGGGACGAAAATGAAATCCCAGCAAAATGCCGCGAGGACGCCGGCGGTCAAAATCGGCCCGCGCCCAACGCGTAAGCTTAGAAGATTTATCGCCAGCAGATATAAAAGGCCGACCTGGACATAATAACTTTGGGGCAAGAGCGAGCCAACACCGGTCAATGCCGCCAGCACTCCTGTCACCAACACGTATTCCCGCCAACCACTGGGCTGGGCCGCGTCAAACCGCATGGATATTTGCGCAGTCGGGCCCCGCCCGGCCCTCGTACGGTGCGGCAATTGGCGGGAAGGCGAAGGTGGGGAATCCATGACAAGCGATCGAAGACGCTCAAGGTAATGGAAATTCACCCGGTCATCATCGGCAAGCTTCATTGTTAAATAGTCAGAACAGGTTTTACCGTGAATTCGAAAAACGGAGACGGGCTCGTTCACTTGAACGAGCCCGTCGAACATAACAATGGCAACCGTGGTACGCTTTTAAGCCAGGGTAAAGCGGAGGCCCGCAATTTCCCTTTAAAGCGCCGTATCGCCGTTTTCCTCGGTACGGATGCGGATCGCCTCTTCGATATTGGAGATAAAGATTTTGCCGTCGCCGATTTTACCGTCTGGAGCCCGGATTGCGCAATCAGGGGTTTGATTCCATCAAGGTCGAACATCAGGAATCCTTTTTCATACGTCTGGCCTCGGTGGAAATCAAAAAAATCCTCTCGACCAACGCCGGTCAGTTTTCCCGTGACCGGCAAACCCTGCTTGAACTACTCCATCCTGCTCATCTCGGTCAGAAATTCCAATTCCTCTCTGCCCGCCGCCTCTAGTACGCTTTTCTATTGCCAGCCTGTGGGAATTTGGTACCGTGACCTTTCGATTTTTGCTCGGGTGGTGGAATTGGCAGACACGTACGCTTGAGGTGCGTATGCCGCAAGGTGTAAGGGTTCAAGTCCCTTCCCGAGCACTTTTTTCCTTTTGAGGATTGATGGATGAGCCGGAAGGCGTCCTAGAATTGTTTAGGAAGTTTATTCCGTAGCTAACAGATAATAAGTTACTTCGGCTCCGTACTATTTATTCTGCGAAGTGCTGGTATTGCTCAAATTTGGGCAGTTTTACCTGTCTCTTGACCTTACTTTTTGCGTCAAATTATTGGCGTAAAGCGCACAATCAAACCGTCAATAAACGCAGCATCGGCGTAAATAAACCATATAAATACGCTCTTTAGTCATCAAGCGATAGATAACCTAAAAGACTGATATAGAAGTAGTTACAAATTTTTTGGCATGGAAGGTGCTAAATCTCTCGGCATGGGTTCTCGCGCCCGGTTCGCGGGCCTTGACCGCTAAACCACCAATCCAACGACAGTTGTTCGCTACCATGCCTAATCTCACATTCAAATCTCTCACGTGTTGGGGCCTGATTACGGCCTTGGCTTTAGTTCCGCTCGCTCGGGCGCAAAGCGCACCAGCCGCCGCCGCTCCAGCTGCCTCCAGTACGGCTGCGCCGGCTGCTCCCGCTGCCTTCGCTGCCAAAACTCCGCCGACGCCGACCATGGATCAACGCGTCG
>Ga0206943_1051_pt2 | contig 26955 bp, 25 predicted proteins | sample Alteio_BWOrgHeat_7_FD_153243 | JGI IMG/M metagenome (GOLD analysis project Ga0206943, IMG submission 153243) | Enriched cells from forest soil in Barre Woods Harvard Forest LTER site, Petersham, Massachusetts, United States -... | ecosystem: Environmental > Terrestrial > Soil > Temperate forest > O... | reverse complement strand
CGAAGAAAATGAGAGTGTCGTAAGTGGAGTGCCTGTGGTCGAGGGCTGACCATTCCATATCGTCACTTTCTGGGTTTGGTCCGTTCCAAAAAACACTGCGGAAATCAGGATTCTGGTATTTGCAGGAGCCGTCACCGATATTGAGCCAGCTTGCCCGCCGACAACCGATGGTGGCGTGAGAATCATAGTGGGCTGGCCGCCTACGCCGGTGCTGGTGACCGGTCCTCCAGAGGATTTGGTGCCGCCACTGGCAGTGTCCGCAGTGCCGTTATTATTTCCCTTACCCTTGCAGCCAGCGAGGAGGGCGAATATCAAAAGAATGGGGATCAAGCTTTTTTTCATGGTTGAATTTTCTAATAATGATTAAAACCTCAATAGAATAGGGCGCATAGCAACGCCACTCAAACTTTCCATCACAAATATACGGCGAAAAAGGTGTAGGTGCTTGAAAATGGGGTGGTACCACCCCACAGCCCATCCATTTACAGAGGTATCGGAGTAGATTCGATCTTGATCTGCTCCAGCTTATGGCGACGTTTGCGAGTGACGGTAAAGCGAAGCCCGTTCGCCTCGATCTTATCGCCGACATTCGGGATACGTCCAGCATTTTTTTGGACGTATCCTGAGACGGTTTGATAATCACCGCTTTCTTCGAGCACGGGAAAGCGGCCATCGAAACGCTCATTAAAATCTGCGATGCTTATCGTTGGATCGACAAAGATCACGTTACCGGATTCGATCACATCTGGCATTTCGCCGGTATCGGATTCATCCCGGATTTCGCCGACCAATTCTTCCAAAATATCTTCGAGCGTTACAATGCCCTCGACACCGCCATGCTCGCTTACAACAATTCCCATGTGAACGCGATTTTTTTGGAAATCGAGAAGAAGATCGGGAATGGGCTGCGTCTCGCTTACAAATAAGGCAGGCCGGAGTGCGCGTTTCATTACTGTAAAAAATTCCTCTTCGCTTTCGCGGCTTGGCACGCTTAATCGTTCGAGTTGCGAGATGGCAGGCAAAATATCTTTCACATGAAGCACTCCAGTGATCTCATCGAGCGAATTACGAAAAACGGGCAGACGCGAATATCCTTCCTCTTCGATGATGCGAAGGATCTCTCTCGGATCGAGATCGAGATCGAGCGATACGACTTCCGAGCGGTGAACCATGATCTCCCGCACGTTCGTATCACGAAAATCGAAAAGCGATTCGATCATGTTTTGTTCACCTCGTTTTACGACTCCATCACGGGTGCTCTCCATGATAACTCCCATCAACTCTTCGCGTGTGTGTCCGCCTTCTTCGGATGCTTTTGGCAGTCCAAATATCTGAAGAGCAAGGCTCACCATTTTATTAAGGAACCATATTAGCGGTCGGAAGAACTGGTAGTAAATGGTGAGCGGTTTCGCCGTTGCCAGTGCAACATCGACCTCGAAATTGATCGCAAGTACTTTGGGAACTTGTTCCCCTAAGACGATATGCAAACACGTCAGGATCAGAAATCCTAATGCAAAGCTGATCGAATCCGCCACATGCGAGGAAATTGCTAGAAGCGTGAAGAGCGGTTCGAGCAAATGGGACATAAATGGCTCGCCGATCCAGCCCAGCGCTAAACTCGCTAATGTTATTCCCACCTGCGTTGCGGAAAGGAATGAGTCGATATTATCCTGCACACGTTTTGCTGCAAGCGCACGGGCATCCTTTTTTTGAAGAAGCTCGTCTATCTGGCCTAATCGCAACTTGACAGCGGCATATTCTGCCGTCACGAAAAAGCCGTTCATCAAAACAAGGATCAGGACGAGGATAACCTCAAGAAGAATCATTTAAAAATGAGAATTAATGCTTGCAATTTACGAAAAAGAATCGAGGCTCGGCCGAAATGCGTTTTATCAAAATGCTTTTTCGTCCCAGCCACTCCAAAAGTGGTATATTTGTACTATACTTGTCGCTTGTAGAACAAGCATTGTCCTGTTTTCAACTAATTTCTCATTACAAAACATGAAGTTCAAAACTTTTAATGTGTCGCTTAGCTCGTCCTTATTTGGCGGGTTTGCGGCGATAGCACTTTCTACGCTGATGATCGGCTGTGCCTCGAAGAGCGGAAGCGGGCCGGGCATGGATTCCACCAATTCCATTGCTGCGATGGGCACGGTAGAGCGTGGAAAATACCTCGTCACGACCACTGGATGCAACGATTGCCATACCCCGTGGACCATGGGACCGCAAGGCCCATCGCCGGATATGACAAAAATGCTCTCCGGTCATCCCGCCTCATTCCCGATTCCAGGTCAGGCCCCGATCCAGCCACCCTGGATGGCAGCGGGAAGCATGACCATGACTGCCTGGAGTGGCCCATGGGGCGTTAGCTTTACAGCTAATCTTACTCCCGACTCTGCAACAGGCATCGGCAAATATTCGCAAGAGCAATTTATCGCTGCACTTAAGAGCGGTAAGATGATGGGTTCTGGTCGCGGAATGCTTCCACCGATGCCGTGGAATTGGTTCTCTGAGATGACCGATGCCGATCTCGCGAGTATGTACCTGTATCTCCGGACGATCCCCGCGATCTCGAATCAGGTTCCCGATCCCATGCCGCCATCGATGGCAGGTGGCCCCGGTGGAATGCCTCCAGGCGGAATGCCGCCCGGTGGGCCAGGTATGGTTCCGCCCCCGATTCCACCGCCTATGCCGCCACACCCTTCCAACAAAAAATAACATATTGAAAAAAGGGCTGCCTAGAGCAGCCCTTTTTTATCTCGATTCTAAAAGCGATTTATCTATTCCCGTTGTATCGCCGACGATGACCCAATTAAAATTCCTGAGATACTTAATGGCTGCTTGCTGTAGCTGTGCCGGTGTTACGCTTGCCAGTTTGTCATAATCTATGAAGGCATTATGCCAGTCGCCGGTTGTGAGCACAGCCTGACCGAGGCTCACGGCTTGCTGTGCCGTTGTTTCGGTGCTCAGGTAGTTTCGCGTAGCCCAGCCGGCCACGCCCTCGCGGATCGCCGATTCTCGTATCTGATTCTGCTGAAAAAAATCCACGTCGTTATAAATGATCTTGATCGCGCTATCGACATAAGGCGTCTGCACAGTGATAAGTCCAACAGACGTCCTCCCATCGCGGTCATCCACATTCGGCGCGTAGGCAAGGTTACGCTCGACTCTAATATGATTGAAGAGAAACCCACCAAAAAAGTTACGTAATCGGAGATAGGCATAATAATCCGAATCGCCTTTGGATGGGACCAGATACGTTCCGACGATATAATCGGTTGGCAGTTTGCGAGCAAACGGTGGGAAATACGCCCCGGGCGAAAATGCTTTCGCAGGCGGTTCGATCGCGATCGGTGTGTAACTTCCTTCCGGAAGGCTGGCGATGGTTGCGTTGATCTTCTCTGTCAGCTCTTCGCGTGAGATATTTCCCACAACGGAAAGAAGAAAACGCGATTTCACCATTAGCGACCGAAATCGTTTTTGCATTAACGGGATGGATTCTTTTTGAACGTCTGCCGCCGTCATCGTCCTGCCATAAGGATGCCCGGCAAAATAGATCGAATCGGCAACGATGTTGGAATAGACATCAGCATCGGTACTTCGAGAAGCGACGCCAAGCAAGGCATTCTTTCTGAAATTATCGAATTCGACCGGATCAAATGCCGGATGCAGCATCACATCGGTAAAATAGGCCCAGGATGTATCGAAGTTCTCGCGGGTACATTCCATGCTAAGCGCGGAATAGTCTCGGCCATCTTCGCCTCGGATACCGGTGCCCATGCTCAGCATTTTGCGCCGAAAATGTACTTTGTCTATACGCTGGCTTCCGCTCGCGGCAGCCACATTCATGGTGAAGTATTCATTTGAGATCGGCTCATCCGGCGGGGCTGCACTTTCGCCGCCGCGAATGAAAAGGATCGCGCTAACGACCGGTGCTGAAGTCGATTGATGCATGATAACATGAATTCCAGCGACATCGAACTCCTGCACATTACTCACGACGTTCGATGAATACGTCGAGCGCCCGGATGAACATCCCCACGCGAGGAGCAAAATCGGAAGTCCGCTGAAAAGCAGAACAAGATGACGAAAAATGCCGCTAAAGATGCTGTGTCGAAGGGTCATAATATGGCTGAATAAGGTAACATGCTCATACGGAACATTCGAATTCCGTTTCAGTTGCCGAAAAGCATCCTAAAGGCACAATTTGAGGGATGAAGGCGTTCCCGAAGATGAATGCCGCCATCTACCACAAAACCCCGAGTTTCGGTTCATACATTAGGATGCAAGCTCAATTATGCCGAAACATCCACTCTGGCGTCCTCTTTTGCCGAGCGTGGCTTCGAGCCTGTTCCATTTGGCGAGCAAACCGATGTTTTTCTGCTCAACACCTGTTCGGTGACAGAAAACGCCGAAAAGGAATGCCGAAAAATTATCCGGCGGACAGCGCGTGAATCTCCTGGAGCGTATATTATTGTCACGGGTTGCTATGCCCAGCTTCGTCCCGAAGAAATTGCAAGCATCGATGGTGTGGATCTCGTGCTCGGAGCAAAAGAGAAATTCGATGTTCTGAAATATGTCGGGAATTTTGATAGATCGGCCGGACCAAAGATCTTCGCATCTGAAATTGAGGAAGCTACCGATTTCCATTTTGGTACATCCAGCGATTCGGATAGCCGCACTCGTGCTTTTCTGAAAGTTCAGGATGGCTGCGATTACAACTGCTCGTTTTGCACCATCCCCGATGCGCGAGGCGCGTCACGCTCGGCGGAAATAGGGGAGATCGTACAACGCGCGAGAAATCTTTCCCACGAAGGCTTCCACGAGATCATACTTTCCGGCGTGAACGTCGGCGATTTTGGCAGAAAGACTGGCACAAGTTTTTACGATATTGCTTTGGCGCTTGAGAACGATTCAGAGATCACAGCTCGCATTCGAATCAGTTCCATCGAGCCAAATCTGCTGACCGACGAGATCGTAGACCTTGTTGCTTCATCACAGAAACTCTGTCCACATTTTCATATTCCGATGCAATCGGGTTCCGACATGATATTGCGTCTGATGCAGCGGCGTTATTCAACTGGGACGTATTGGACTTTGGTGGGACGTATAAAAAATTTGATGCCAAACGCTTGCATTGGTGCTGATGTCATCGTCGGTTTTCCGGGCGAGACGGATGAGGATTTTCGAGAGACTTGTGAATTTATCGAATCGCTCGATCTTTCGTACTTGCATGTTTTTACGTATAGTGAGCGCCCAGGAACGAAGGCTTCTACAATGAAAGGAGTAGTGCCAGTTCATATTCGCCGCGAACGCAATCGGTCTTTGAGAATGATATCCGAAAAGAAGCTTCGAGCGTTTTACGAATCGCAAATTGGAAGGGAAGTTACATTAATCATAGAAAAAACCGGCGATGGTTATAGCGAGAATTACGTACGTACAATGCTAAATAGGGATTTGCCCCTCGGCGCTGAATTAGTCCATGCGCGTTTGTTGAACATTTGCGGTGACTCGGCCGAAGCAGAGTTGCTTGAAGTTCTCGCCAGCCGCCGTGTGGAAGTATTATTGCCCATATTGTGAGCGACAAGGTCAACCGATCCATCGACCGTTTCGGCGAGCGGAAAATTCTGCTTGTAATCGCGCTCGTCGCCTTCATTATACAGCTTAAAAACCTTCATGCACCCAGTTTTTTTGGCGAGCCGTATCTTGTTGCAAAAAATATAGTTGCGGGTTTAGACTATGTGTTTGAATACCCCTTAACGGGCAAGGTTCTACCATCCTGTTATGTAACGCCACTTTATGTTTATCTTCAAGTTCCGTTCCTATTTTTTGGATTAGGCGAACGCAGTATTCAGATCATGAATGTGCTTTTTTTGCAAGCAGCGTGTTTCACTTTATATCATTTCTTCCGAAGGTTTTCAACAGCAGGTGTTGGGCTTCTCATTTTTACAGCACTTAGTTTTTACATCCCATTTTGGATCCTTTCTTATACGCTCGATCCAAATTCGTTGAATATCCTCCTTCTTGCACTAACCGTCGATCTGCTTTATGTGCTTTCAATCAATCCTTCTAATCGGGGTTGGATTCAGTTGGGCATTCTTGCTGGTATTCAGCTGCTGTTGCGGCCAGACATTCTCATCGGCGGCGTCCTATTCGGAGGATGGCTTCTTTTTTGGAATAGATCGAAAAATACATGGGGTGGAATAGCGATAACAGTTCTCATCTCGCTTGCTGTTGTTGCACCATGGACATATAGAAATTATATCACATTCCACCAATTTGTTTTGGTGAGCGCCAATTCGGGAATGAATCTTTATGAGGGAAATAATCCTGTTGCGACTGGTGAATTTCGCGCAAATTCGCCTAACGCTGAAAGCATGAAGGAATTCGCCGAAACTTCCGAATATGCGAAAACGCATGACGCGATCGATCTGGATAAATACCGTTTTCAACTTGCTGAGCAATGGATCATTAATCATCCCAGCGAAGCATTTATGCTCGATCTGAAAAAAGTATGGTACCATTGGTTCGGGCGTCCCATTATGGGTGAACAATTCCACTATCAATATCAAGGCATGGCGACAGCGTTTCGGATTGTTGGGGTATTAATGCTGCTGTTTGGATTTTATGGTCTTTATTGCATCAAAGATAATAAACTGCGTTCGCTTATACTTGTCGTGTTCTTATACTCAACGCTTGTTTCTGCTGTCTTTTTTGTTCAGTCAAGACACCGAATTTTGAAAGTCGATCCTTTCTTGCTGCCACTGGGTGTAATTGGACTTGTAGCCGTGACCTTTAGGTCACGGTCGAAAGGCGACACATACCGTGACCTAAAGGTCACGGCTACGAAGACACAATGAGCATCCGAATCACAACCGTCGAATCCGGCACTATAGCCGAAGAGCTTGGCATCAAGCCAGGTGATGAACTGCTTACCATGAACGGCGAGCCGATCCACGACGAGCTGGATTTTAAGTTCTACACTCCCGGCGAAACCCTTGAGGTCGAACTGTATCTCAGCGGCGCGCACACGATCCTCGAGATCGAGAAGGAGCACGACGAGGAGATAGGTTTTGCTGTCCAGCCGATGAAGATGACGGCGTGCGGTAACGATTGCGTGTTTTGCTTCGTCGATCAGAACCCGCAGGGCTTGCGTAAGGCGCTGTATTTTCGGGATGGCGATTACCGGTTCAGCCATCTGTACGGGAATTTTAACACGATGACGAACGTCGGCCCGAAATCGCTGGAGCGCATCGTGCGCCAGCGATTGATGCCACAATATGTCAGCGTTCACTCGACTGATCTCGAAGTCCGCACCAAGCTGATGCGTTTGCGCAAGGATGACCACATTCTCGACAAATTGCACTATCTTGCTGAGAACGATATTTGGATGCATACGCAGATCGTGCTATGCCCGGGCATCAACGACGGCGCAAGCCTTGCGAAAACTATTGACGATATTTATGGACTGGGACCGGCTGTGCAAACGATGGCCATTGTGCCCGTTGGATTAACGAGTCATCGTGGTACGCTTACTGAGCTTAAGCAAGTCGATAAAGCTTATGCAAGGAAAATGATCGAATATATTTTCGATCTGCAAAAGAAATTCCGAAAAGAGCGGGGGATGAACTGGCTTTATCTTTCGGATGAATGGTTTCTCGTCGCAGAAATGGAGACACCGCCAGAAGAGTGGTACGATGGATTCCCTCAACTTGAAAATGGCGTGGGGATGGTTCGGGATTTTATCGAAGAGACGAGAAGGGAAGTGGCGTCGCTTAAAACTTCGAGAAGGTTGGACGCTCCGCGCCGACTTACGCTTGCAACTGCCACACTTGCCAGCGGATTCATGCGGAGGGATATTGTTCCGCTGTTGGAAACCATTCCCAATCTCGAAGTGGATCTGGAGGTTGTGGTCAATAAATTATATGGCCCGGATGTAACTGTTACGGGACTTCTTTCCGGTCAATGCTTTGAGAACCATTTCCATAGCCGTGCTGTAACCGATCTGCTTTTGCTCCCTCCGAATGTGCTAAACGAAGACGATGTGTTCCTCGATGACGAAACCCCGCTTGGCCTGAAACGCAAGCTGAACGATCGCCCCATGGCTATCTTCCATGGCTCGTGGGAAGAAGTGCTGCATTACATCGACCACCCGGAAGCCGAGATGTTCGATGCGAAGAAGATGAAGCTGCCAGTGATGAACTAATTATTTCATTCCCAATTGAAAACTTAGAGCGTTTAAAATATCAGCCTGAATTGCATCTTCGGAGATGCTTCCGAGATGTTTGATAAGCCGCTTCTTATCAAGGGTACGGATCTGATGGCAAAGAACGATGGACTCTCGGTTCAATCCAGCCGTACCAGTCACTAATACTACTTCGTTCGGGTAGATAGTGCGGTTATCCTTTCGTGAGGTGATTGGCACAGCGTTAAGAACCGAGAGAAGCCGGTTGACCTTTTCTTCGCTGACAACAATGACGGCCTTGTTTTACCTTGCTCGGAACCAACGACAGGATCGAGATTAGCAAGAAAGACATTCCAGCGAAAATCCATTCTTAAAAATGTTCCGAATCGACAAATTTGAAATCGTCAGCGATTTCTTGGATATCCTGCAAAAACAGGGGATCTTTTGCTGCGAGAGCCATTTGAGCTATTCGCGGATCGTCCCCATTTTGTTTGGAATGAACAATGACCTCGACCTCCGCGCCCCTCTGGAAATCCGGCAAATTAAGTCGAAGAACGTGATCCGGCGGAATAGTCATCGTTTGATGGAATTCTAACATATATCAATGTAACTTCATTTTGCAAAAAGCAGTTTCTCACGCTATTACACCAGCAGCAACTCGATCGGGCAATGATCGCTGCCCATGATTTCTGGGTAGATCGCCGCATTGCGGACTTTGGGCATCAGGCCTTCGGTGACCATGTAAAAATCGATACGCCAGCCGATGTTGCGCTCGCGGTTGTTGCGGAAGTTATCCCAATAGGTGTATTGCTCGGGTTCCTGATTATAGACGCGAAAGGCATCGATGTAACCCATGTCTGTGATCTTATCGAGCCACGCGCGCTCCTCCGGCAAAAACCCAGATTGCTTCGACCATTCCGCCGGACGCGCAACATCGATCTCTTTATGAGCGGTATTGAAATCTCCACAGATAATTAGCTCGCGTCCATCGGAGCGGAGTTCCTGCCATTGCTCCAGCATGTGGTCGTAAAAATCGAGTTTGTAACGCACGCGCTCCGGACCACGACCTCCGTTCGGGAAGTAAATATTGTAGAGAATGAAATCGCCGTAGTCGGCAGAGATAACACGGCCTTCGCAATCGAAGCGTGTTGCGGCACAGCCGACTGTGATCTGTTTCGGCTTTGGCTTTGTATAAATGGCGACGCCAGAGTAACCTTTTTTCTCCGCGCTTGCAAAGTGCGAAGTATAGCCAGCAATGTTCAGCAATGATTCATCTAATTGCTCGGGCATTGCCTTCGTTTCTTGCAAACATAAGACATCGGGATTCTCTTTTTTTACGAAATCGAGAAATCCCTTTTTTTGTGCGGCTCGGATGCCGTTAACGTTCCAACAGAGTATTCGCATATCGTGTAGGCGTGACCTTCAGGTCACGGTGAAAATAAATAGTTTCGTGAATACACCGTGATCTAAAGGTCGCGGCTACAAAGTATGGCAGGTATCCAGTTATTGATGCGCTGCGGCTCGTTTTCCCAAAACAACAGGCACGATAACATTCTTCCCTGCTCGTTGCACTGTTACTTGCACGTTATCGCCGGGATGATGCTTTGCAAGCGCATTGGTGTAGTCGTAAATGGTTTTGATGTTCATGTCGTCGAATCCAACGATGACATCGGCTGCTTTTAGCCCAGCGGATTCGGCAGGGGAGTGCTCGCGTATCTCGGAAATGCGAACGCCATCGCCATCATAACCATAATCGGGAACTCCGCCGACATAGACTCCAAACGAGGCAGCCTTTTGCTCGGTATCGCCGGTTGGATGAGTAAACGGAATTTTATCCGGGCGATTCGCTAAGTCCAGCAATATGGATTCGACATATTTTGCAATGTGTACTTCTCCAACGGCATTGATCTTTTCTTTCGAGTCGGTTGCCTTATGATAATCATCGTGGAAACCGGTGAAGAAGAAAAGAATGGGAAGATCTTTTGCGTAAAATTTAGCATGGTCGCTGGGGCCGGTTCCAGTTTGGAAATAGCGGAGTTGCAGTTTTGGCTTTGCATTCAGGCTGTCAACAAGCGGGCGAAATAAGGGAGAAGTGCCGAGGCCTTGCACGATAAGCGTGGTATCTTTCATGCGTCCGATCATATCCATATTCAGCATGGCCTGAACTTTGGTGAGGGGAGCCATTGGATTATTCGTAAAATATTCGCTGCCGAACAATCCTTCCTCTTCGCCGGAGAAGGAGATGAAAACAATGCTTCGTTTGGGATGTACTTTCAATCTGGCGAGATGTTCGGCGATTTCGAGCAATCCCGTCACGCCGCTGGCATTATCGTCCGCACCGTAGTGAATACTGTGGACGGTATCGAGCGTGAACGGGCCGCCATAGCCAAGATGATCGTAATGCGCGCCGATGATGACGTATTCTGAATCCAAATTGGGATCGGAACCTTTCAAAAATCCGACCACATTCATCCCATTTGTCTTACCATGCTTCGATGTGTCAAGGGCATGTTCGGAAAAATCGAACGGCTGATAATAACTTGGGTGATATGGGATCTCCGCGATGACCGGATTATAGGCAGTGAGTCCGATACGCTTGAACTCGGACGCAATATAATGCGCGGCCTTTTCTGCACCGGGCGCGCCGGTGCGGCGGCCTTCGAGTGAATCGCTTGCGAGAATAGATTCACGTTCGCGGACGTCCTGCGCGGTGATCTCCGGAGATGTTTTTTGGGCAAACGTTGGAACTGAATATGAGAGAAGAAACGCGATTCCTCCGAGGAAGAATCGCGTAGTTAGCGAATGCATAACTGTGTTACTCTTTTGCATTCAAAGCAGAGATATCCTTCAGGAGTTCGTCGCTGTGGGTTCGTACATCGACCTTACGATAGACCTGCGCGATCTTTCCGTTCTTATCGATAAGGAATGTCCACCGCGCTGCATACTTTCCTTTTGCAACCGGAACCCCATATTCGCGGCAGATCGTCGAATCGCTATCGACGAGGAGGGGAAAATTCAGCGAATCTTTGGTGGTAAACTCCTGGTGCTTCGACCGATCGTCAAGCGAAACGCCAAGGATCACAGTATTCGCTGCGAGGAAATCCGATCTTGTATCCCGGAATTTGCATGCTTCGACCGTGCACCCGCCTGAAAGATCTGCTGGGTAAAAATAAAGAACGACGTTCGATTTTCCGAGATAATCGCGGAGCGATATTTTCGTTCCGTTGGTGGAAGTGGCCGTGAAATCGGGAGCTTTCATCCCCGGTTCCATAACGATGGGTGCGGTGAATGCCGCTGCGAATAAAAAAGCTAATAATAGTTTCATGACGTGACCTTTGGATATTATGATAAGTGGAGTGTTTCCATGTCCTGTAAAATAATTTGACTGTGGGTGCGGGCATCGATCTTGCGATAGGTCTTCACGATCTTTCCCGTTTTATCAATGAGGAAGGTCCACCGGAATGGTTGATGACCATCGATCGGTACGCCGTAATCGTTACAGATTGTTCTGTCCGAATCGACGAGCAGCGGGAAGTTCAGGTTATCTTTTTTTGTGAACGTTTCGTGTTTTGCACGATCGTCGAGCGAAACGCCCAGAATGACGGTGTTTTTTGCATCGTACTTTGCTTTATCGTCGCGAAATTTCTGTGCTTGGACGGTGCATCCGCCCGTCATGTCCTCCGGATAAAAATAAAGAACGACATTCGATCTTCCTTTGAATTGATCGAGGGAAATGCGCGATCCATCCGTGGATTCGGCGCTGAAATTTGGCGCAGTATCGCCTTCGTTGAGTTCGACTGTTGAGGTTGTTGCTTGAGCTTCCATCAATAGAGAGTTATGTTATTATAATAATCTATCAAACCGTCGATCGTAAGATGGAATTCCATCTCACGATCCCACGCAAATAGAGACACTAAATACCAGGATTAATAGTCATAAAACCCACGCCCCGTCTTTTTTCCCAAACGGTTTGCCTCAACCATTTTTTGCTGCACAAGATGTGGGCGGAAGCGGGGTTCGTCGAAATATTGGTGATAGACTGATTCCGTGACTGCGAGATTGACGTCAATACCGATGAGATCCATAAGTTCGAATGGCCCCATTGCAAAGCCATTTGTTTTCATTATCTTATCAATTTGCTCGTGAGAGGCAATGCCATCATTCAACATTCTGAACGCTTCACCATAAAAATTACGAGCAACGCGGTTGACGATGAAGCCAGGGGTATCTTTTGCAAGAACTGGCACTTTGCCTATCTGTTTAATATATCCTTCGGCACGATACATAACATCGTCCGATGTTTCTTGCCCGCGAATGATCTCGACGAGCTTCATGATGTGCGCTGGATTGAAAAAATGAAGTCCGAGCACGCGAGAAGGCCGTTTGGTCGCGCTCGCAATCGCAGTAATGGCAAGTGAGGATGTGTTGCTTGCGAAGATACATTCTTCACCGCACATCTCATCGAGCTTTGAAAAAAGCTCTTGTTTAGTTTGAAGCTTTTCAACAGCAGCTTCGATGACAAGATCGGCAGTCTTCAAATGATCGAAATGGCTCGTGGTGCGAATGCGGATAGCTGCGGCATTGGCGTCAGCATGAGAGAGTTTGCCGCGCTCGATGGATTTATCCATCATCGTGCCAATATTCTTGTAAGCAATTTGCAGGTAGCCATCTGCAATATCGTAGAGCACGACATCATATCCCGCGAGCGCAGAAGAAAGCGCAATTCCGGTTCCCATTGTACCCGCGCCGATGATTCCGATCGTTGTCATAAATTATCTTCCCGAATACTCCGGTTTGCGTTTTTCTTTGAATGCTTCCACCGCATTGGTGTAATCCTTCGTGCTCCCGGCGGCTTCCTGCATAAATACTTCGTAATCCAATGCCTCATCGAGCGAAACAGCAGCGGCGCGATCTAACATGCGTTTGATGTATCCGTATGCTTTCGTTGGGCCGGTGGCGAAGGCGGTTGCAACTTTGAGGGTCTCTGTTTCCAGTTCGGCGGCACTCACTACTTTATTCGTTAAATTATATTCCAGTGCCTTTTGCGCGGAAACATCTTCGCCCAATGCTGCGAGTTCGAATGCTTTTGCTACGCCGCAATTCCTGACGAGAAACCAGCTTGAACCGGAATCCGGCACAAGCCCGATACGAACAAATACTTCGATCAACTTTGCATTCTCTGACATAATGCGGTAATCACACGCCAGCGCAAGCGATGCTCCTGCGCCGGCGGCCACACCATTGACGGATGCAATCACTGGCTTGGGTAATTTGCGAATAGAACGAATGAGGGGATTATAGCGGCGTTCAAGAGAATCACGGAGGGAACGTTTGCCGCTGCCCGTGGGAGCATCCTTCAGATCCTGCCCGGAGCAAAAAGCTTTGCCCGCGCCCGTCAATACGACAACGCGAATCTCATCATTCTTCGAAGCCTCTTTGAATGCTTCGATGAGATCGGTTGTGAGTTGCTCGTTGAAAGCATTATAAACTTCCGGACGATTCAGCGTGATCGTGAAGATGCCATTGGAGAGGGAAGTGAGGATGGTTTGGAAGTCGGGCATTAAAATTTAGGAAGTAATGAGTTAATCTTCGAAACAAGTTCTTTTACAACTTCAGTTTTCAGTTGACCTTCCGGCTGTCGAAGTAAAGATTCATTTGCAGTCAATATTCTATCGGTTCGTACTTGGCTCGGCTTATTGAGCGCACCCCAGATGAAGTCGGCCGGACTTATTACAACGCCATTGGGAAACGGAATTGATTGACTCGTTATCTCCAAGAGCCAATACTCAAACTCGCTTACTTTGTTTATGACGACAGCAGGTCGTCTCTTTTCTCCAGTTTCGTCTGGATACCTGACGAGGAGGAACGTAATGGAGCCTACTGGTAATCTTTCCATGCTTCATCCTCTTCAGGGGAAAACCAATCCTTTGCTATAGTTGCATAGCTGAGGCTTAGAGCATCAAAATCATATTCCACCTTCCTCGTTTTAAGGAACAGGTAGAAATCCGCAACCTCATCCACAATTGAGTCAGGATCTTGAATTGCGGCTAACGCAAGTATTTCTCGTTTACCCATACTTGAGTAACGAGGTTGAAAGCAAGAAGGTTTTATTTCCCCTTCCACTCGGGCTTGCGTTTTTCGATGAAGGCGGACATGCCCTCGCGCATGTCTTCGCTGGCGAAGAGGAGATAGAAATTCTTGCGTTCGTATTCTAAGCCCATTTCGATCGTGGTGTCGAAGGATTTTAGGATGGCTTCTTTTGCAAGGCGGACAGCGATGGGAGGTTTGTCGGAAATTTCGTGGGCAAGTTTTTGAGCTTCTTCAAGGTAAAATTCTATGGGAACGACTTTGTTTACGAGTCCGGCTTTCTGTGCTTCTTCGGCAGTGATCTGTCGTCCGGTGAGAATCATTTCCATTGCTAATCCTTTTCCGACGGCTCGCGTGAGACGCTGTGTACCGCCGGCTCCAGGCATAACGCCGATCAGAATTTCCGGCTGGCCGATGCGCGCCGTTTCGCTTGCGATGATGATGTCGCAGTGCATCATTAGTTCACACCCACCTCCGAGCGCAAAACCGGAAACGGCGCCAATTATTGGTTTCTTGATCTTACGAATGCGATCCCAGCGCGCGAATTGATCCCGCGTAAGCATATCGACAGCCGAAGCATCCGCCATTTCTTTAATATCCGCGCCGGCAGCAAAGGCACGTTCGCTTCCGGTGAGAACTATTGCGCGAACGCCGGAATCTTGATCGAGCGCCTCCAGGCAATCTACAAGTTCCGTCATCAACTCGATGTTGAGCGCATTGAGAACTTTTGGGCGGTTGAGTTGAACGGTGGCTACAAAGCCATCCTGCGAGAGGAGAAGGTTTTTGAATTCACTCATTGAGGCAAAAAGCTACTAACAGCTTGAGTGATCTTAATTTGTGTGCTTTTCTTCCTTAAATTTCCCAACGATGGATTGAAGCTTTTGAACCACTTCGCTCCGCTTCAGACCAGCCTTCGCCTGAAACACGGTCATCTTGAATTGCGGACGCGATCCGCCCGGCGAAACGGAGCCGACGAAGAAATCGGAATGCTTCCAACCGGTCTCGCGTAGCGACTCCTGGATCAAAGAGACCTGCAAGCGGCTGAGCGGCGTTGCAATGCGGATATTCGGTTCTTCCGCGCCGGGTAACAATTCCTTCTCTTTGGACTGCATTCGCATAGGCTATTCAAGAAAAATTCGTGAAAATACGGTTGACTTTTGAGGAACGCGTTTAACGGGGATGTTTAGATAAAAGTGCCACATCATTGTGGTGAAAAGTGGGGGAACGCCCGCAAAATTCGAGGGGTTCGTAACAGCACTATTTCGAAATTATTAATAATTTCGAATGAGTAGAGCGTTAATAGTTTTTTTGCAAGACCTATGCTTATCCCACGCATCACCGTCTTTCTTTTTGCATCCGCGATTTTTACCGCGAATGCTTCCGCGCAGCTCATTCATTCCACAGTCAGTGTGGTAAAGCAGGTGACGGTTGCAGACTCATCGAACGAACGCATTGCCCCGATCAAGCCTTTGAGCATTGTTGCTTCGTCTCAGTCGGGCGCTCGGGCAGGGCTTGTAGTTACGAACGCATGGCCCAACCCATTGCATCCCTCTACGACGCTTCACCTTGAAATTTTAAGCGATAAAGAGGCTCCGGTTATCGCTGGGATTTATGATCTCGATGGCACAGAAAAAGCTACGCTCGATCTTGGGCAGTTGAATCCTGGCTCCAATGAATTGCAGGTTGCGGTGCCCGATCTGCCGAGCGGCGAGTACATTATTCGGATACAACAAGGCGCGGATGCTCCGGAAATCGTCCGTATTAATTACATAAAATAGCGTTTGGAATTGATCTTCAGCTTCGGCAACATTTATTCACTGTCATAGGTGTTGCAACAACATTACGCTTCCGTTACGAAGCAAGTTCTCCACTCATTATCCCGAAAACGGTTCCTAACGGAACCAATTTTCTTGAAAAACGGGTGTGAACGAAGCTCTTAGCATATTCCCCTAATTTGCATGGAATAAAGGATTTCCGGAGTTATTAACTTATCCGCATCCCTTTATTAACCGCGATGTGTGCAAGTCCAAGGATATACACCGACTTATCGACACATTACGGGATAATTTTACTCGAACTCATTTCCGCCCTTTATTACCGCATTTCGTAATGTTGAGAATCAACCAGAGGCTGTTTTATCAAGTCATTAAATGCGTTGATTACATTGCATCCTGTCGTATCAAAGGATTGCTTATTTGTTCATCGCGCGCGCGATGAACATTTCGATCTCCGCATTCACTAATTCAGGATGTGCTTGTCCTACAAGATGTTTCGTGTTCGGGATAATGACGACATTCTCTGCACGATTTGGACATCTGATAATGTGATCGAACTCGCCGTGAATACGAATGAACGGTACATTAATTATTGCGCCATGCCACATTGCAAGCGCGTGGTATGCCTCGCGGAACAGACCGCGAGCAAGATCGTGGTACATCACGCCGGCAAGAGCTATATCGAGTTTTGAAATTCCAGAAACCCGCCGCATGGCCGGTGCAACGAATACATCCGCTGCGCGATAAACCCAGAGCGGAAGCCACCAGCAAATATACCGTCCGAAAATGCGCGGAATAAACCTGATCTCATCCGATGAGACGAGACCGCCTATGAGAATAACACCCCGAACCGAGAGATACTGAGTGAGCTCCATCCCGACAGCTGAGCCAAGAGAATAACCTGCGATAAAAAGTGGAATATCAGGATCAATCACGTGCGTGGCCAAAAGATGCTCGCAAAAGCGCTTTGCATAATGCGAGAGGGTCTCATCATGCTCGAACGGGATGTAATCGGGTGCGATGAGCGTATAGGGCAACGCAAGTTGGGTGTGTGCCATGCGGTGATCCCCACCCAGACCGGGAAGTAAGAGGAGCTGAATATGATTCTGAGGATGTAACAAAATTGCTTGCAAGTGACTAATATTGTCTGAAGTCTCGTTAGGCTGTAACCTTTTGACCTTTCGCCGGTCTTCTTATTAAACAGAAGTCTCAGATGAACACACGGATCGCTATAATCGCTTATTTTTTGCTGATGTTCTGCATTCCGGCAGAGGGGCAGTGGGTGCAGACGAACGGGCCACGGAATGAGATCCTCACATTTGGTGGGAATGTGACATGCCTTGCGTCGATGGGTAACAAACTTTTTGCAGGTGAATCCGGAGTGCTCCTTTCCACGGACAGTGGAACAACCTGGAGTGCAATGAATAACGGATTGAATGGCGCAGGGGTGGGCCAAATCATTTTTAGGTGCGATACAATGTTTGCGAGTACGAGTGGTGGTATTTTTCGATCAACCGATATGGGGGCAGACTGGATTCCATTGATGGATCAAGCTCCCAGTTTTTTCGCCAACATTAGTGCATTTACTATCAGTGGGGGTAATTTCATTGTGGGAACCAGGCTTGATAGCACATATTTTTCAACCGATAATGGCAAAAGCTGGACAACATCTGACACGCTTTTTGATGTCAGCTGCTTTGCCCAAATGGATGGGAATCTTTATGCAGGTACGAGTGACGGCGGAAGATTTTTAACGGGAGTGTATGTTTCTACAAATAATGGAGCGAATTGGATGCTCACAGACACCGGAGAGAGGTCTGGAAAGAGATTTGTCCTTGCGCTTGCCGCGATTGGCGGAAATCTGTTTGAATCGACCCTCAACGGGATGTTCCTTTCAAGCGATAGGGGTGCAAGCTGGACAGCCATCGAAAACGGTTTGCCAAATCCGACTCTCTATTCGTCACGCGTTTACGCGCTCGCAGTAAATGGGCAGAATATGTATGCGGGTACTGAAGGCAGCGGCATTTATCTTTCATCGAACAATGGAACGACCTGGAATGCGCTCCCAGATATTGGACTGACCAGCACCTATATTTCTGCGCTACTGATAAACGGAGGGAATCTTTATGCAGGTACGGTCAATGGCGTTTATCATTCCACCGACAGCGGCGCTCATTGGACCGTCCACAACACGCTTTCCTTGATCAATTCCTCCATTCACGATCTCGATACTACGGATGGTCGTATATGGTCTTGTACTGGCGCCGGATTGTTCGTTACAACCGATAGTGGTGCGAATTGGGCAATAGACAGCAGTGGGATGGGTGATGTTTCTGTCAACGCCATGCTTGATGTCGACGGGAACCTGTTCGCCGCTACAGGTGGCAGCGGTGTGTTCCGTTCCACGGATAACGGCGGAAGTTGGATCCGCGCAGATAGTGGGCTGAAAGGAATAAATGTAAGCACTCTTACTGAAGCGAACGGAACTATCTATGCAGGGACGCAGGGTGCCCTCTTTGTCTCAAAGGATAAAGGCACAAGCTGGAATAATCCGGCTTTCATCAATCAAACGGTGGATGTGAATGCCTTTGCGGTGATGGGTAAAACGCTTCTTGCTGGAAGCAGCGATAACATTCACTATTCACCGGATAGTGGAAAAGATTGGTACGGTGTGCAGGATGGGCCGCCAAATACTGTGGTGCATGCGCTTGCGATAGGTGGCAAATACGTTTATGCAGGAACCGGAACCTACGGTGTGTGGCTATCGACTGACAGTGGCGCGGATTGGACTGCGATGAACAATGGATTGACGGATCAAGATGTCACATCGCTTCTGGTAAATGGAAGGAATCTTTATGCCGGTACGGAGAACGGACGCATTTTTCTTTCCACAGATAGTGCTGCTACCTGGAAACCCATTGATAGCGGTCTTGAAGTTGCTACGGAGATCACATCGCTTACGGTGAAAGATGGAAATTTGTATGCGGGAACACCTGACTCGGGGATCTGGCGTCATCCACTCGTAAAAACAATTCCGCCTCATAACTCCGTCGAACCGAAGGTGTTGCCGGAGGAAGCCATCTCTGTTTATCCCGATCCCGCGACGAATAGCATTACTATTGCATCATCGAGCGGGCCGATTTCGATTCTCGATCCGCTTGGGCGGAGTTATGAATTAAAACGAATTGGCAACTCACTCGATGTTTCGATGCTTCCATCCGGTGTGTACTTTATAGACAACGGGCATTCACGAGCAAAATTTGTGAAAGAATAAATTTTTTCAAAAAAATCTTTCGGGAGGTCTTGACATGGCCAATTTTAGTGCGTATATTAGCGATTGCTTTGATGGGCACCTCTTCCAATTATCAATTAATAATGAAGAATGGGGCTGCAACTGTTCATTGAAAATCGGGGTAAACGAATACTTTTCTTTATGAAATTAATGAAAAGTTGATGGATAACTGCATACGTTCATGAAAAACAAATGCGTTTGCGCGTAATAAGCACCTGTTTCCTGGGGAAAGAATTAAGAATGAAAAAAGCATTCGGGAACTGGCTTCCGGACACAAATGCCGAAAATTTTTGCGCTCGCTCTGAGAGAACGTGGCGAAATTGGCCTGGAAACAGGGGTGATTATGAAGTACAAATGCTGCGCGTGCTTTTGCATTCGGATTTTGGGTTTCTAAAAGAAATAAAAGATATTTTTGTAACCCTCGAGGGTCAGTGCGTTTTAAAGATATGAGAACAATCCTTTGCAGATCGCTTTTGGTATTTTCCCTGCTTGTTTTGGTGAATTTGAAGGCCGAAGCACAGTTTTTGGGTCAGCAGTCGCTATCGCAGTCGTCGTATGTGATCGATCAGTCTGGTCAGCTTTGGGCATGGGGCGATAATTTCTACGCTCAGCTTGGCGTGGGTGACCGGGTGAACCGGAATACGCCTATGCAGGTCCCAGTGCCAACAGGAGCCAGCAAATGGGTTATGGTGGCCGGCGGAGCGAACTTCGCTGTCGCCGTCGCCGATAGCGATAAGCTCTACGCCTGGGGATTGAACGACAAGGGGCAGATCGGTATCGGTGTGCCGGATGGAATCTATGGTGTGCCGACGAGAATACCGAATCCACCGTTCACCTCGACGTGGAAATGGGTTTCGGCAGGTGCGGCGCACTGCGAGGCGCTCACGACCGATGGCAGGCTTTATGCCTGGGGAAATAATACGCAAGGGGAGCTTGGCGTCGGCAATACGCAATTTATTACCTCGCCGGCGTTAGTGGAGTTCCCGACGGGGGTGAAATCCTGGGGAGCGGTAGCAGCCGGGCCGGGCTATACGCTGATGATCGCATCGAATGGTTTGCTGTTCGGGAGTGGCGCGGATAGCCTTTCGACGTTCGAAGCCCATGAAGGTCCGCTCCAGGCTCAATTGGATACTTTCCGAGCGTATTCACCACTGCCATGTCTTGCTGCATCGTATCGGTTGGAGTCGAGGATAGATCAGGAGTATTTTGAGGGAACATTTTATAGGGTCGGTCCTACAGGCGGTTCTGATGAAACTGCTGCTGCCGTGGTTGATGGTGGGTGGCATTCGCTTTATCTTTGGGAAGATGGATATTTAGATGCGGCCGGAGAAAATGCGTATGGTCAACTTGGGCTTGGATCCTCTGATTCGAGCGTTCACGGTGGGACGATCAAATTTCCAATAGGAGTAACCCAGTTCGTTGCCATCGCAGCGGGGCTTCGGCATTCACTTGCGATTGGAAACGATGGCTGGCTCTATGCCTGGGGTGACGATAGCGTTGGGGAACTTGGCATTGGCAATGCTCCAAACCAAACCCGGCCTGTGAAAGTATTAAAAGTGTGTGCACCGCTCTCGATGTCCGGGACGCTCAGTGTGCCAACCGATTTCCTTAACCCATATTCAATAACGCTGACAGTAAAAAATAACAGCACGACAGTGCCACTTACGAATATTGATGCTTTTCTCGTACTTGCCGGACCGTTAGCGTATCGGGATAGTACTCCGGATCAGAATGCCCCACCGCTAATTCCTCCGGTGGGCAGCAATTCCACTATCTGGGACGGGACGCATGTTCCGATGGCTCTTAACGATCCCCTTAATCCAATCTATTTTTCATACATTCGTTCAGCCAACTCCGCGCCATTGCTCGTGTATGCTTCGGCAGCATCTATTCTTCCAGGGCCGTGGAAAATATGCAAAGCGACGAATGTCGTGGACTCCATTACGCATCTCCCTCTGCCTGGCGCAGAACTTGTGTTTCCTGGCCCACCGCAACTCAGCGTTTGGTCCGGAGTGCCGTTCGATTCCAACAAAATGATATCGAATGCTGAAGGGATGTTTTCTCTTTGTATCCATGGTCCGATCTACGATAGGGGCCTTCTTGTAAAGCAATACCCTATTAATGTGATGAAGGAAAATTATCGTTCGACACGGAACGCACTTACCGAGCCAATGGAGGATGAAAATACCTTTGTGCTTGGCCCATCGGATATTCAAGGATCATTCTTACCGCCTGCACCGCCGTTTATTGGGGATAGTATTCTCAAAGTGTATTATCCCGATTCGCTTTTAGGATATGCGCTTTCGCGCCGAGTGATCTTCCGAACACTCGATTCCGGGGTTCATTGGGCTGCAATGTATATTGCTGATGAAGATTTGCACGATCTGAAATTCAATGACCCAGGACGTGGAATTGTTCCGGGAGATGCCGGTACGTTAGTGAGTACGGCTGATTCTGGTGAAACGTGGCTTGTGACGCATATTGGAACTCAAAACCTTCGCGCTGTCGCAATTATTGATTCCGCGACAGCATGGGCAGTGGGCGATAGCGGAACACTCTTAAAAAGATCAGGCAATACGTGGTCGGCACAGCCCCCTTTAGTAAAGTATAATTTAACCTCGATCCATTTCTTCGACCCCGATCACGGTGTGATCGGAGGAAATGGGGTGTATTATCTTTATAATTCTGGAACATGGACTCGGAATTCGATTGCTGGGAATGTGACGTCGGTCTATTATGCGGCGCCTGGTCAGATCTATTTTGCAGGAGTTGCTGGGAAGATCATTGACTATAACGATACAGCTTTGGTTACACTTAGCACTGACTCCACCTATACTACGCAGACGATCAACAGCCTTTATTTCCTGAATGCGAATATCGGTTATGCAGCAGGAGATAGCGGGGCGTCGTTCGTTACCTACGATGGCGGCACCAGTTGGGCAACGATGACGGAGTTCCCACATACGACTACATCCATGAATTTCTTCAGTCTTGCCGGGCATGGCGTTTCGGATAATGGCGCCTTGAATTACACCGGAGAGCCAAATCAATTTACCTCGATCGTACGCGGGCGGGTGACGTATGGTAACCCGGCGATACCGATCATGGGCGCGGAAGTGGATCGATATTATATAGCCGTCGATGTCAGGGACACGAACAAGAAGGATACGCTCAGCGCATTCATCGATAATACATATACTAACGAACAAGGTAACTTTGTTTTTACTGGGATCGATGGAATTTTTCATTACGAATATCGAATGAATTTCATAGATAGCGGCATCGCAAAAACGGACACATTCTTTGCCGTTCTCGGGAAACCGGGTCAGATCATCACGCTTAATTATAACGACTATACACCGCCTCCGCCGGATACGATCGTGGAAAGTGTGAGTTCCCAATTGCGAAGTATTTTATCACTCGGTGTTACTTCCTCTCAATCGTCCGTGCAAATTGCGTATAATGTTCCAGAGTCAGGGAATACCCGGCTTACGATGCAAGACATTTTGGGCAGAACCGTGAGGGTCATTTCGGATGGGTTCCTTCAGCAAGGTTCATCCGTAGTGGAAGTTCCGATCGACGAATTAACGACGGGTGCGTATTATATTACGCTATCTTCGGGCGATGGAAGTATTAGTAAACGATTTGTCATGCTGCGTTAGGAATGAAAGTTCAATTCAGAACCGGCAACTCCATTGCTGCTGGCTGACGGATCCCGGCATGTTCATTGTGCTCGACGGATGAAATGACAAGAGGGGAAAGATCGTAAAGCACTTCGCCGCGATCGAGGTCCATGTGGTTGGGCTGGAAGTGCCGACCTACGCGGTCAATGTCGATCAATTCTCCGAACAGCGTTGCGCTGTTGGAGCGATTGATGCGAACGCGACGGTGCTCGCCAACTTCAGCATCGATGCGTTGGAAAATGACCATTTTATTGGTATCGGTACGGCCTTTCCATTCGGCAGCATCTTTTTTCGAACGGCCTTCAACGAGTACGGTGTGCTCCTGGCCGATCTCAGTGAGATTCCGGCGGGCAGAGGATTCATTTTGAATGGCGATGATCTCGCGCAAGCGACGAGTTTTTTCTTCGAGAGGAATATCATCGGGAAGGGTATTCCAGGCGCGAGTATTCGGGCGGGGCGAATAGTTGAACATATATGCGCCTTCGTATTCTACTTCAAACATGACCGATTTTGTCATCTCGTGATCCTCCAGAGTCTCGGTGCAAAAACCGACGATTATATCTGTCGAAAGAGCTGCATAAGGCATAGCGCGGCGTATCATTTCGATGATGGACATGTAATGAGCACGAGAGTACGTCCGGTTCATCAGCTTTAGAATGCGATCGGAACCCGATTGTATCGGCAAATGAATATACTTGCAAATGTTATCGTGCGAAGCCATTGTATCGACGAGCTTTTGGTCGAAATCCTGCGGGTGGCTGGTGGTATATCGAACTCGCGTGCCGGGGACGGCACGAGCCACGCGATCGAGGAGATCGGAAAAATCTAATCCTTCATCCAGATACGAATTTACATTTTGGCCTAATAGAGTGATTTCTCGAAAACCCTGCTGCTCCAATTCCTTGCATTCATCAACGATAGAACTCAGCGAGCGCGAGCGTTCGCGACCTCGTGTAAATGGTACGACACAGAACGTACAGAATTTATCACATCCCCGCATAACGGAGATGAAGGCGCTGATACCCTCGTTTCGAAACGGGAGAATATCATCATACGTCTCGGTGCGGGAAAGCTTGACGGCAATCTGGGTTCGATCGTCTGCTTCTGCTTCCATTCCAGAAATGGAATCCACGAGCGCAGGCAATTTGCGGTATTCATCCGGCCCGACGACGAGATCGACGATACTGCCTGAATTTTTCAGTAAATCTTTCCTTAAATGTTCGGCCATACATCCGAGCACACCTATAACAACTTCAGGATTTCTGCGTTTTAAGGATTTCCAATGCTCAAGGCGATTCCATACCTTTTCCTCAGCATTTTCACGTATGGCGCAGGTATTCATAAAGGCAAGGTCAGCGCCTTCAAGCTCGGTGGTTGGCGTATATCCAGCCTTGTTCAGGACGGAAAGCACGACCTCCGTATCTGCCACATTCATCTGGCAGCCGTAGGTCTCGATATAAACTTTTTTCATTGTTATTCCGTAGAATGTGAGCCGGGGCGTTACGGTTCCACTCATAAAATCGGAACCTATCAGCCGTTTCATGCTTTATAATTTTAGAAGTGAAAACCGCTATTCCGTGCCGTAATCTTATACTCGCCGCACTTGTGTGGGCAGTCGGGCTTATGAATGCTTCGAGCGCCCGCGCTCAGATGCTTCCGATCGGCGCTCTTGAAACGACGGTCGATTCCTGCCTCTCTCCATTGCCCGTTGTTCCGAGCAATGTCGATCCCGGAGATTCGCTGTGTTTAGGAGCAAAGGTATTTGATATTGAGGGACATCTGCTTTTTCATATCGATTCATCCGACCACACACTTACAAAATTCGATTGGTCAGGATATATGCCGATTCCACTTACTCGTGCCGATACGATAGCCAAACAAATGGTGACATCCATTGGCCCTTTTGTTCGTGCTCGGGATCACGATTGGCTTTATTGGATCTGGGATAACGATGAGATCCATTATATGCTCGGATACAACACTGGAACGCTGCGTCTCCTAGAATTCCAGGATCAGGGTTCTCTCAATGCGTGTGCATTTCATTAAATTGCCCTTAGCAGCTTTATATTAAGAATGTTTTCTTTAAAACGCTTCTGGTCGCGCGCACTTCTGATAATTTTTAATTTATCGTTTTTTATAATTCCAGCTCGCGCGCAGTTTTGGCATGTGTTGCCGCCTCTATCTGATTCCGATGCCATAAGCGCCAGTTTTTCCAACGATCAGAAAAAAGTATTTTTTATCCATCGCGAAGCTGGTGTTGCCAATGTGTGGAGCACGGTCATCATGGATAAATATGGCGGGATCATCGCAGGGCCGAAAAATATCCCTACGCAAGTTACAAGATATACCGACCGAGGGATCGTCCGATTCATTCATCTGCTGAACAGGCCGGAGATCGTCTTTATGCGTGCGACGGAGAATGGTAAGGATTTCCATATTTATCGAATGAAGGACGATGGGTCTGAGCAACCGCAAGATCTGACCCCCACCGGCGCTGGAGTGACAAATACAATTATCGGTGCATCCTATAATGGCCGCTATATTTATTATACGAATAACGCTGTGCATTCCGATAAGCTCGATTGCTATCACTACGACACGCAGCAGTTCACCAGCGATCTTATTTTCCCAAATGATAAGGATTACGAAGTACTGGCATGGACACATGATCAGAATAAATTACTTGTTGAGGATCCTGAGGCAAACACCCTCATGTATTATAATATCGAGACTACAGAACGCACGCCCGAGCTAGTAAATGCTGGAGAAAGGCTACGTTATGTGAGTATTGATCCATCTACATTCAAAATAGAAACGTTTGATTTCAAGGATGGAATACACATGCCGTTCTGGGAAGATTATTCTCCAAATGGCAAGTATATGCTTAAGGAAGAGGCCGGAAAATGGAGTGTCAAAGATGGAAGCGGTACCAATACGATGCTTCCACTTCCAGATGGAGTACGCCCCATTGCCATTGCACCAAAGGAGACGTTGCTCGTTTATTTGTACGGATCCAAATTTTATCTTTATGATATTACCAAGAATGCGAATGCAGAGTTGGGATCGGTACAATAACTGATTTCCAGAGATCGAATTGCTCTTGTCGTATTTTCGTAGTCAAATAATAATTACATGGATGCATTTCGCGTAACCGGCGGTAAGCCGCTCACCGGCACAGTTCGGGTAAGCGGTACAAAAAATTTGATCTCGAAGGTGATGGTCGCCTCGATGCTCTCCGATCAGGCGAGCACGTTCACCAACGCGCCTATCCGATTAGGCGAAGTAGACATTACCGGCGATATTGCTCGCAGCCTAGGCAGTGAGATTACAATGTCGTCGGAGGATAACGGCACGCTGACGATGCACACACCTTCGTTCACAACGACGGTCGTACCCCAGCGTTTTGCAGGGCTGAATAGAATTCCGATTCTTATGGTGGGTCCGTTATTGCATCGAACCGGCACCGCTTCTGTGCCGATGCCGGGCGGCGATAAGATCGGACAGCGGCCGGTTAATTATCATATCAATGCACTCGAGCAAATGGGCGCGAAGATCGAGTTTGTCGATGATTATTTTATTTGTACAGCCGATAAGCTAACTGGAACTTCGATCACTCTGCCGTTTCCATCTGTCGGGGCCACGGAAAATATCATCATGTCTGCCGTGCTTGCTCGCGGCACAACGATCATTGATAATGCAGCCGTCGAACCAGAGATTGTTGAACTGATGCGCTATCTGCAAAAGATGGGTGCTATCATCAATCTCGAAACAAATCGAAGAATTATTATAGATGGCGTTGATCGGTTAAAAGGGGCGGAAGAGCGCATTATGCCAGATCGAATTGAAGCTGCATCATTCGCATGTGCGGCGATCGCTACGAAAGGCGATGTTTTTATCGAGAATGCTACTCAATCGACGATGATGACGTTCCTC
>Ga0206943_1062_pt2 | contig 28098 bp, 33 predicted proteins | sample Alteio_BWOrgHeat_7_FD_153243 | JGI IMG/M metagenome (GOLD analysis project Ga0206943, IMG submission 153243) | Enriched cells from forest soil in Barre Woods Harvard Forest LTER site, Petersham, Massachusetts, United States -... | ecosystem: Environmental > Terrestrial > Soil > Temperate forest > O... | reverse complement strand
ATGAAGAAATTGAAAATCGTACAGGGGTGGATATTGGCTGGATATTTGACCTGGAGGGTGACGAAGGGTTTCGTAAACGTGAAGTTGCAGTCATTGCAGACCTTGTGCATCTACCTAATATTGTTCTGGCGACAGGAGGAGGTTCGGTTATTTCGCCCGAGGTTCAAGCGTTATTACGTAAACATGGCGTAGTTGTTTTTTTGGATGCCTCATTGGGATACCAGCAGGTCAGGACTGTTAATGAAGCTCGTCGTCCTTTATTGCGTGTGCCAAACCGTGAAGAAGTGATTGAAAAGTTATATGAGGAACGTACTCCGCTTTATCAAGCCCTGGCAGATTATCATATTTTGACAGACCATCGTAGTGTACGTGTAGTAGCAGAAGATATTATTCACTGGTTAGATAAAAAATAAGGGCTCATGCACACAATACAAGTTGCTTTAAATCTAAATAGCTATCCCATTTATATAGGCAATAATATATTAACAAGCCAGGAAATATTAGTGTCTCATATTCATGGGCATCAAGTACTTATTGTGACGCAAAAAAATATTGGCCACCTTTATTTAAAAAGCATTGAAAAAAATCTGGCTGGTTATCAATATGATGTTTTGTTGTTAGCAGATGGCGAACAGTATAAAAATGTTGCTGAATGGCAGACAATTTTTACTGAGCTATTGCAAAAGAATCATGATCGTTCTACCACGTTAATAGCATTAGGGGGCGGAGTCGTTGGAGACATTACTGGGTTTGCAGCTGCCTGTTATCAGCGTGGAGTTAATTATATTCAAATTCCTACCACGTTGGTTGCTCAAGTCGATTCTGCTATTGGCGGAAAGACAGGGATTAACCATTTTCTCGCAAAAAATATGCTAGGTGCATTTTATCAACCGCAATGTGTTATTGCAGATATTGATACTTTAAGAACATTACCTTCACGTGCATATATTGCAGGGTTGGCTGAGGTCATTAAATATGCTTTGATTTGTGATGCTGAGTTTTTTAGTTGGCTAGAAAAAAATAGCCACCTTGTGGTGGCTAAAAAGCCAGAAGCTTTGCTGCATATTATCACTACTTGTGCTGCACATAAGGCAGCTATTGTGGCAGAAGATGAACGAGACCAGGGGGGGCGACGGGAATTACTCAATTTTGGCCATACTTTTGGCCATGCGTTAGAAGCAATGGGTGCTTATCAAGCAGTATTGCATGGTGAAGCGGTAGCAATAGGGATGATGATGGCTGCTGAAATATCGACTTTTGTAAATGGGTTGTCGGCTAAGGATGTAGAGCGTATTCGATGTTTACTGACTGTTTGTGGTTTGCCGGTACACTTGCCAAAACAGTTGCAACCTATAGAGCTTATTGCTTTGATGAAGCGCGATAAAAAAAATAAAAATGGAAAGATTAAATTGATTTTATTGGAAGCAGTTGGGCGAGCTAATAGCCAGGATAGTATTTCTGAGGAAGGTTTAGTGGCTTTGATGGAGAAGGTAAGATCAAATTTCTTGTAAGGGTGAGAAGTATGTTTGGAAAGGGTTTTGATGCTTGGTATAGCCTCCCCTCTTGTGGGAGAGGCTACTATGTTATGTCACTACTGAGAGCGGTTCAAGCTATTATTGTGCTGGCGTTGGCATAGCTGGTGAAGCAGGAGGCGTTGCTGTAGTGCTTGGTGCTGGAGGAGTCGTTGGCATCATTGTGTTGGCAGTAGGCGGTGTAGCTGGAGCTGCTGGCATAGCACTTGCATCAGGTGTAGTTGGAGCCGTTGGTGCAGAGCTAGCATCAGGTGGCGTAATATCGGGTGCTGCAGGTGCAACGTCAGGGGCCGTTGTTCCCGTCGTATCTGTAGGAGACGGTGAGCCAGGCGCTTGTGTTGGCATCGTAGCTGTATTTTCAGCAGTGCTAGGTATTGTGTTTGAAGGAGTAGTTGTAGTCGTGGGTGGTGTTGCCGTAGTACTATTAACAGTTGCTTCAGATGTGGTGGTAGGGTTAGGTTTTTCTGATTTTTGTTGGCAAGCGGTTATTCCAACAACACAGAGTCCAGCAAGTGTAGCAAGTAGAAGATGTTTATGCATATGCGATATCCCTTTAATAAAAGAAGTTAATAAAGCAGTGGCTGAATCTGCCCGTCAAGTGAAACATAGTATCCTAAATGAAGCATGCTGCAAAGCCTCTATCCTCTAGAAAGAGAAGCAAATTTAGGCTTAACCTAAAGTGAGACAATTTATGATGGAATTCAAAAATGATCGTTTATTACGCGCCATAAGACATCAGCCTGTTGATATGACTCCTGTATGGATTATGCGCCAAGCTGGGCGTTATTTGCCAGAATATCGTGCGACTCGCCAAAAAGCAGGAAACTTTATGACCTTGTGCAAAACCCCTGAGCTTGCTTGCGAGGTGACTTTACAACCTTTAGCGCGTTTTCCATTGGATGCAGCGATTGTATTTTCTGATATCTTGACTATTCCAGATGCCATGGGATTGGGGTTACATTTCATTGAAGGTGAAGGGCCAGTTTTTGAGAGGCCTTTGCGTTCTGAATGGGACATTCAAAATCTAGCCATACCGGATCCTGAAATCAGTTTGCGTTATGTGCTTGATACGATTCGTATGATTACACACGAGTTAGCTGGCAAAATTCCATTAATTGGTTTTTGTGGTAGCCCTTGGACTCTGGCAACTTATATGATTGAAGGTAGAGCAAATAAATCTTTCTCAATGATCCAGGCGATGCTGCAACAACAGTCACAGTTACTACGCACGTTATTGCATAAATTAGCGGAGGCTGTCAGCATGCATTTGTATGCGCAAATTAAGGCAGGTGCTCAAGTTGTGATGATCTTTGATACTTGGGGCGGGATGTTAAATACGGCGGATTATCAGGCTTACTCCTTACATTATATACAACAAATTATAGCTAATTTAACTGCAAAACAGGGAGCATCACCTGTGCCGGTTATCTTATTTACTAAAGCGGGTGGGCAATGGTTAGAATTAATGGCGCATTCAGGATGCGATGTCATTGGTGTAGATTGGTTGGTTAACCTGGGGCATGCTAGACAGAGAGTAGATAACAAAATCGCATTACAGGGTAATCTAAATCCAGACATTCTTTGTCAAACAGAAGAGGTTATTCGTGCGGAAGTTGCACGTGTTTTAGCTGAGTATGGTGTTGGTTCAGGGCATATATTTAATTTAGGCCATGGGATAACACCAAATGTGCCGCCGGAGCATGTGGCTGTATTAGTAGATGCTGTGCATACTCTCAGTCAGCGACCTTTAAACCTAAATGCAACGAGTAGAGAATGAGCGACTTAAATTTTAAACCAGCTTGGTGGCTAACGAATCCCCATTGCCAAACGCTTTGGTCTGTCTTATGCCGTCGCCGTATTAAAAATTTATCCCCCAAGCGGGAGCGAATTGAATTAGCAGATGGTGATTTTATTGACATTGATTGGGTGGGTAGTGGAAATGGCCCTATTGTCTTAATTTTGCATGGCCTGGAAGGATCAGTGCAATCGCTTTATGCTCAAGGGATGCTGCAAACCATTGTACAGCAGGGTTGGCGCGGTGTTTGTATGCATTTTCGCAGTTGTAGTGGTGAACGTAATCGCTTGCCGCGGGCTTATCATTCGGGCGAGACGCGGGACATTGCTGAAGTTATTAGTCAATTGCAACAACGTACACCTGCAACATTGTTTGCTGCGATTGGTTTTTCCCTTGGAGGCAATGTATTGCTGAAATGGCTAGGTGAGATGGGTGAGCATAGCCCATTGGTAGCCGCGATTGCTATTTCTGTTCCTTTTGAGTTGAGTAAAGCAGCTGCACGTATTAATAGCGGATTTTCGAGAATATACCAATGGCGATTATTGCATTCTCTTTGCAAGAAAATTAAATGGAAATTTCAGCAACAACCTGCACCTTTTATAATACCACCTTTGAGAAAAATACGTACGTTACGTGATTTTGATGATCAAGTGACTGCGCCTTTGCATGGGTTTGTTGATGGAGCAGATTACTATACCAAATCTAGCTGTCGTCAATATCTGCAGAAAATTAAAGTGCCTACACTATTGTTACAAGCAAAGGATGATCCTTTGGTGGGAAATAACTCCTTGCCTGAACAGTATGAGATGTCAGCACAAGTCAAGCTTGAGTTATCGGAGAAGGGTGGTCATGTGGGTTTTGTAAGTGGGAATTTTCCGTGGAAGATTTGCTATTGGTTAGAACAACGAGTCCCCGTATTCTTACGGGATTATTTAGAGTAAGTTATAAAGCTTGTCTTCTTGCCGTTTCTGCATTTTTCTATACTCGTAGCGTCTGGGTATATACTGTCATTTCATCTAAATAAAAATAGCAATAAAATTGCTTGACCCTATAGTTACTATATACCTTACCTTATCCATTAGGAGGAAAAACGATGACTCAGTGGTATGTAAAAGACTTAAGTAAATTAACGGGTGTATCGGTGCAAACGCTGCATCATTATGACCGTATTGATTTATTAAAGCCTTCTGTGCGATTAGCTAATAGTTATCGTGTTTACTCTGAAAAGGATTTATTGAAATTACAGCAGATTATTGCTTTAAAGTTTTTTGGCTTTGAGCTTGTGCAAATTGCGGCATTGCTTTCGGGTAATGCGGGAGCGCTGGCGCATTTTTCCATACAGGCTCAGTTGCTAGAGCAGAAATCAAGTGCTTTGCTTGACGCAAGCAGAACACTTAAAAGCATTATTTCTAATGTTAAAGACGATAAGTCTATCCCTTGGAAAAGTATTATTAAGCTAATTGAGGTATATCGTATGACGCAGCAACTTGAACATGCCTGGGTTAAAGAAATATTTACACCTGAAGAATTAAAACAGTATGCGGCTTTTGAGGCTGAGTTAAAGTCTTGCTCTACTCCAGAGCAAAAAGCGACTTTTGAAAAAAATTGGTATAGTTTAGTAGAGGAAATTAAAAACAACCTTAAACGTGATCCTAAATCTGAAATAGGTATTCATTTAGGTAAAAAATGTATGCTGTTAATTAATGGCTTATACGGCAAGAAATATGCACATTTGCGAACTAAGAAATTTGAAAAAGGTTTTGCAGAAGGTAAGGGCCTTGAAGAAACTGGGTTAACACCTGAGATTGTTTCTTGGCTGGAGCAAGCAATGGATTCCTATTGGCGACAGCGTATATATGATATTCTGGCGCAGGTAGGAAAAGCCTCTTCTTCTGAGGTTTTAAGTCTTTGGAATGATGTGCTTGATGATATGTATGGAGAAGATATTGAGCGTAAAAAAGCTATTTTAGATGTGGCAATACAGGATGATAAGGTGAGCAGCGATGCAAAAAAATGGTTACAAGATTTATCTAAACGATAAGTTATTTCAGCATCTGCTTAGTAGTAGCCTCTCCCGCAAGGGGAGAGGCTAACCTTGCTGTTATCCAGCTTTAACCAGTAACAGCAAAACATCTTGCTCTTCAATTTTATAAACCAAACGCAAAGGATTAGCGGTTTCGCTATATAACCCCGTCATTCCGTTAATTTTATTTGCTCCAGGCGGCCGAGGATTTATTGATAGTGCTTCTGCTAACTTGATAACAACTCTTTGTTGTTTAACCGGTAACTGCTTGATTTGTTGTACCGCTATGGGTGCGATTTTAATATGATAGGGTGTTGCCACAGTTATACGCCTATGTCTTCCTTCAGTTGGTCTAAAGTCATTGTTCCCACATTCCGCACTTCTTTTAAGGCATCAATTGCTTCGCGAAGATCATGCCTATCTTGCGCTTCCTGCAACAGTATCAAATCTTCCAACGGAATAATTGCCGCAATTTCCTGACCGCGGCGGGTTAAAATGACTCGCTCTTTACTATGTACTACGCGATTAATCAAATCTGTAAATTGTTCTTTTGCATCCACAGTATTCAAGACAGTGATTGCCATGATTCAAATTCCATTTTTTGAAACAGATTGATAGGAACCTTGCAGGATAAGCCTGCAAGGCGACCGGCATACTTATAGCGTTAAAACTAAATGCTATGGTATGTTTCTACGCGATAGAAATTTCCTTTTCCATCGATGTAGTGTATTTCCCAACAGCAGCAAGACTATTTAATTTTGCTCTTTCAAGAAAAGCATTTTGCGCAGCATTTATATTCTTTTTATCGCCATGCCAAATTTTCATGGGATATTCCTGCAATGCACGCGCGTATGAATAGCTCAAGTTGTTCCATGGTAACTGCGGTGCAAGCACATTCATGGCATTGAGGTTTGCTGTTGCTTCTTCAGGTGTTTGCCCGCCTGATAGAAAGTTAATAGTGGGTACAGCTGCTGGAACGGTTCGACGTAAAACAGTCAAGGTTGCTTGTGCTATTTGTTCCGCAGTGGCCTTGGCGGGGCATTTTTTACCATTAATAACCATACTAGGTTTTAACACGATATATTCTAATTTAACTTTGTGTCTAAATAATGCATTAAAGACAGTGTGTAGCACTCTCTCACTGACTTCAGCGCAACGTTCTATTGTATGGTCGCTATCAATTAACACTTCTGGTTCGACAATCGGCACGATGCCACTCGCTTGACAAATCGCAGCATAACGCGCCAAACCTTCAGCATTTGTTTTGATTGCCAGCATGCTAGGTGTTGTCGCTGAAATAGCATAAACAGCACGCCACTTGGCAAAACAAGCGCCTTTGGCTTTATAGTCTGCTAATCTTTCAGCAAGCCCATCCAAGCCTTGGGTGACTTGTTCATCTGTCGTATTAGGCAGGATGATTAACCCTTTATCTACTTTAATACCTGGTAAAATGCCAAGTGCCTTCAGTTTTTCTGGAAATAGTGTGCCATCCAGGGTTTTTTGTGAAAGAGTTTCTTCATACAAAATAACGCCTGCAATGTAATTATTTAATTCAGGAGCGGTAATAAGTAAATCACGATAAGCGCGACGAGTTTCTTCTGTTGATTCTGTATTGACAGCGGCCAGGCGTTTAGTAATAGTGGCAGAGCTTTCATCTGCTGCCAAGATGCCTTTACCTTTCATAGCTAATTTTTTAATGGTGGCTTCCAATTCTTTTATATTCATGGATTATGAAGTCCTGTATCGATTTGAATGCGGCAAGGTTAGCATACTTTTTTTTTAGAGGCGATAGGAGTCTGTTGATATTTCAGTAGGCCTTCGGCCTACTGAAACAGTAAAAGACCCTAATATGATTTAGCAAAAATGACTCGTTGCGGGCTTTTCTCACCACTAAAGATACATTTTCCTGGTTCAGGTGTATTAAGTAGCGGGATACAGCGAATAGTCACATTCAAGTCCTGTTTAATTTTTGCTTCAATTTCAGGGTTGCCATCCCAGTGGGCTGCAGCAAAACCGCCTTCCGAGTGAGTGAAAAAGTCATAAAAATCTGCTTTGTTGTCGATGTCTAACGTATGTTGTTTTTGAAAATCACTAGCACGCTTCAATAATTTTGCTTGTAACTCATCGAGTTGCGTTGCAATAGTGGCTAAAAATTCCTGGCGACTTTGGCTGTAACGCTCTTTATATTCCTGATCACGACGTCCCACAAACACAGTATTATTTTGGCATTCTTTTTGGCCTATTTCGATGCGAAAAGGAACTCCCTTCTTTACCCAGCTCCAGGCTTTTTCACCACCCGTTAAGTCTCGAATATCAATCTCTACCATCAGGCGTTTATTATCATATGAAATTTGTCGTAATTCCTGTGCTAGTTGTTCACAATATGCCAGAATATCTGCGCGCTGTTCTTCCTTATGTATAATAGGTAATAGTACAACATGCACAGGTGCTAGTTTAGGAGGTAATACTAAACCATTATCATCGCTATGTGTCATGATTAACCCGCCGATTAAGCGTGTTGATACACCCCAGGAAGTGGTATAAGCAAATTCTTCTTTGCTCTGTGTGCCCAGGAATTTAATATTGAAAGCTTTTGCAAAATTTTGGCCTAGAAAATGTGATGTGCCAGCTTGCAAGGCTTTTTTATCTTGCATCATTGCTTCAATGGTATAAGTATTAACGGCACCTGGGAACCTTTCGCTTGCTGTTTTTTCTCCTTTGATAACAGGCATTGCCATATACCCTTCGGCAAAATGCGCATAAAGATCAAAAATTTTCAATGCTTCGTTTTGTGCTTCTGCGGAAGTCGCATGTGCCGTGTGACCTTCTTGCCATAAAAATTCTGAGGTACGTAAAAACAGGCGTGTGCGCATTTCCCAGCGCATGACATTTACCCATTGGTTCACTAATAAGGGTAAGTCTCTATAAGATTGAACCCAGCGAGAAAAGGCTTCACCAATAATGGTTTCAGAAGTAGGGCGAATAATATAAGGCTCTTCTAGCGGGCTGCCAGGGACTAATTTGCCTTCAGCATCATGTACTAGGCGACAATGCGTGACTACCGCGCATTCTTTGGCAAAACCGGTTACTTGTTCAGCTTCTTTTTCTAAAAAGCTGGCAGGGATCAACAATGGAAAATACATGTTTTTATGCCCTGTGGCTTTGAGTTGCTCATCAATAGCACGTTGCATATTTTCCCAAAGTGCGTAACCCCAAGGTTTAATGGTCATGCAGCCTCGTACCGGCGATACTTCAGCAAGGTCTGCTGCTTTAATGACTTGCTGATACCACTCTGGGTAGTCTTCTGTGCGGGTGGGGGTGATTGCTGTCTTAGTGTTTTGTTTAGCTGAGTTCATCGAGTACCTGCTGACTATGTCCGTTGACTTTCACTTTGCGCCAAATGGCACGAATAATACCTTTCTCATCAATTAAAAATGTAGAACGTTGAATACCAAGAAAACTGCGACCAAATAAACTTTTTTTGTTAATGACGCCATAGGCTTCACAGATATCACCGTTTTCATCGGCTAATAAAGTGAAGGGTAAAGTATATTTTTGTTTAAATTTTTGATGCTTTTCTATGCTATCTTTAGAGATGCCAATAATTTCAGTATTTTTTTTGCTGAAGTTTTGCAAGTTATCGCGGAAATCACAGGCTTCTCGTGTGCAGCCAGGGGTATTATCTTTTGGGTAAAAATAAAGGATAACTTTTTTGCCGCGAAAATTTTTTAACGAAGTTTGCTGGTGCTGATCGGACAGCAAGGTAAAGTCTGGGGCTTGATCGCCTATTTTGAGTGTCATGGACTTGGGGCTCAGTGAATGTTAGTGAGCAGAGTATAAATGAAATGGGAGGTAATAAAAAAGGGTGATGTCATTGTTGAGGCGAGTTCTAATTGGTTATTTGGCAGGGCAATTACATTTTGAATTGATATTTTATTAAGCAAGCGCTGCTTCGAATTTCCCTCTCCTGCCCATAAACAATAATAAGAACACTGTTTTTGAGTGCAGGAGAGGGAAATTCGAAGCAGTACCTGATTAGAAAAATATCGTTTTAGGCTATTTTAAGTGCCCTGGGTTATTTGGTTAACTCATTCCCCACCACTGCACCGCCTATAGCACCTACCGCTGCGCCTACTGGACTACCCCCGGTTATAGCGCCACCAGCTACCCCACCTACTACACCTCCGCCGATTATCCCGGCAGTTTGTTTTTGCCCAGTGGTGCACGCGGTTAACATACCTGTTGCAACAATCATAATAAATATGGCTATGTATTTTTTCATTATGGCTTTCCTCCTGACAATACGTGAGATCACTTTATAATTTTAACAGGTTTCTATAAAAACAAGGCTGGCTAGAGGGTAATACATTGAATAGATAGAATTATTAGTTTTATTTCAGTTTAGCTGTAAAACCTGGTATTGCCCTTGCTTATGTATGCTTAAGACCTTCCATAACCAAGGGAGATAGTCGAGAATTTGCTTATCAAGTTGCCAGGGAGGATTAATAATGGCCATTCCACAGCCATTTAAATGCAAGGGGCTATTTTCTGGATAAATGCTAAGCTCAGTAACAAGAGTGGGTTGTTTAATGTTTTCCCTTAAAGCGCGCCAAAAATGATCAATTGTTGGTCTATCTTTAATGGGATACCAAATAGCATATACCCCAGTCGCAAAGCGTTTTAATACAGAAGGCAATATAGAAGTAATATAAGCTAATTCATTAGGTCGTTCATAGGGTGGGTCGATTAAAATAAGGCCTCTACGTTCTTTAGGCGGTAAAAAAGCTTTAAGCCCTTGGTAGCCATCTAATAAATGTATACTGGTATGTTTATTACCAGCAAAATCACTTTTTAATACTTGGTATTCTTGCGGGTGTAATTCTGTCAATATCATATGATCTTGTGCGCGTAAAAAATAACGCATGATAGACGGTGAGCCTGGATAATAACGTAGTGATGAAATGGTTGAGCCAGATAAACGAGTATTAATTCTTTGCACACAACTGAGGTATTGCTTGATCAAACTGGGCGGGTCTTTTTCGTGAGCTATTTTAGCAATGCCGGTTTCAAATTCTTTACTTTTCTGCGCTGCTTCAGCCAATAAATCATAGTAACCGGCGCCAGCGTGAGTATCGAGATAACAGATAGCGGTATCTTTATGTAATAGTGACTTAATGAGCGAAACAAGAATGACATGTTTAAAAGCATCAGTAAAACTGCCGGCATGATAACCATGACGATAATTCATATTAAATACCTTATTCCCTGCACGAAGTTAATTAATCCTAATCCCACAATGGATAATGTTCCAAGTTAATTTCATCGGCAAAAAATGTTTTTGTTCCGGCGGCAAATGCTTCTGTGTAATCAGATACATAAAAATGCTTGGTACCGATACCATCCGGATTAAGCAGATTATCTTCTATCAAACGCTGTTTAACGGCATGTGCCACAATGTCTGATGGATCAATAATCGTAATTTTATCTTTAAAATACCGGGAAATATTTTTTTTAACGACAGGATAATGAGTGCACGCAAGGATTAATACATCCAGATTTTTTAGAGTAGGATGTGATAAATATTCATTAAGCAGACTGTCAATTACGTTGTTATTGCCAAACTCTTCAATGGCAGAAGCGAGTAAATTGGTTGCGAGGGAAGTCAGCTCAATGTTGCGATTTAACTTATCAATTTTTTTCTTGTAAACATTAGAGTTAACGGTTTGACGCGTGCCAATCAAGCCAATCCGTTGCTGCGCGTGATTGGCATGAATATAGTGCACCATAGGATCAATCACATTCATGACGATGGCTTTGCTGGCTACATATTCTTTTACTAATTCGTAGGCAGCAGAAGTTGCTGAATAGCAGGCAATAACAATGAGTTTGCAATGCTGCTGCAATAACATATGAGCAATCTTAATAGAATAAGCTTGAATCGCGCTAGTGGATTTGTCACCGTACGGCATGTGAGCCGTGTCACCAAAGTAAATAATGTTTTCACTAGGCAAGTGATTAACAATAGCGCGGGCAACAGTGAGTCCGCCAATACCACTATCAAAGATGCCTATAGGCTGTGCTGCAGAATGTTTTATCATAAGAATTTGATTAGTCCATATAAACAAATTTTTGTGCTTGCTCATATTCTTCTGGAGTATTGATTTCCAGAGTTTTGTCCTCGGTTAAGCAGACTCGTATTTTAAAGCCATGTTCCAGAGCGCGTAATTGCTCAAGTACCTCAATTTTTTCCAGCGGTGTTTGCGGTAAGGTCTTATAGGTCATTAAAAAATCACGCCGGAAGGCATACAGCCCAATGTGGTGGTAAACGGGTGCATGATGTTCCTGGGCGCGAAAATAAGGAATAGGGGAGCGGGAAAAATATAACGCATTACCCTGTATATCTGTAATCACTTTGACTGCGCCTGGCTGAGTGTAATTAATTTGCATATCCAGGGGGCGCGCGAGTGTCGTCATGTCGGGCGACTCACCTGCAATATAAGGTGAGACAAGCTGTTCCAGCATGCGTGGTTTGATGAAGGGTTCATCGCCTTGCAAATTGATGACTACATCGGCATCTGGATAATATTCTGCGGCCACGGCCACTCGATCAGATCCTGTCTGGATATGAGGGTCAGTCATGACAGTATTGCCGCCAATCCCTTGAATGAGCGAGCTAATTTCCTCGCTATCTGTGGCAACAATCACATGGGATATGGCTTTACAACGCGCTGCATTTTCATAAACCCACTGGATCATGGGCTTGCCTTGTATGAGTAGTAAAGGTTTACGTGGTACGCGTGTTGAGCTGATTCGGCTGGGAATCACACAAAGAATTTGCAAGGTGGTGCTCCGCTTCGGCTAAAATTTTGCTTATTTTAGATGAAACGGAGGGTAAAGGCTATCAGAGATGTTCAGTTTTAGGTATGTATACTAGTGCTAGCTATGAACAGAATCATTACGACAGTTTTTTAAATGCCGCCAGTGCTTGCTGTCTTGATTTTACATAATCAATAATCGGTTTGGGGTAATTGGCCTGAGCCGCCAAGAGCGGTAACCGTTGATGGGGCGCATGAATGCTGTGCCGGTCAAAACCAGTGAGTTCTGGGCAATATTGCCGGATAAACTGACCTTCAGGGTCAAAGCGTTCACTTTGTGTCGTGGGATTAAAAATTCGAAAATAGGGTACCGCATCTGTTCCTGTCGAAGCACTCCACTGCCATCCACCATTATTGGAAGCAAAATCATAATCAATTAAATGTGTGGCAAAATAAGTTTCACCTAACCGCCAGTCAAGGAATAAATTTTTGCTTAGAAACATAGCTACAATCATGCGTAACCGATTATGCATCCATCCTGTGGTATTTAATTGCCGCATTGCTGCATCAATAATGGGAAATCCGGTATTTCCTTGCTGCCATTTTTGTAATAAATGTTTATCATAGCGCCAGGGTAATTTTTCAGTGGCTAGTTTATAAGCCTTATCCATACATATTCTTGGAACAGCTATTAAAATAGAGCGATAAAATTCACGCCAAATTAATTCTGTCATCCATGTCAGCGCGCCTTTATTGCCTGTGTCGAGTTCAAATGCATTTGCTTCCAGTGCTACGTTAAAGCATGTGCGAGCAGAAATCATACCTACAGCTAAATAGGGAGATAATTGGCTGGTGGCTGTCAGAGTGGGAAAGTCGCGTAGTTTATCATAAGAAAATAAATCCTCTTCAATGAATTGATGAAGTCGTTTATGAGCTATTTTTTCACCGGCAGGCCAAAGTTGCGGATTAATTTTTGAATCTATGTTTGGTAAAGTTTTTGGTATGTCTGAAGATAAAATAATGTTAGGCCTTGCATAAGCTCGTGGTGGAGGCAATAGTTGTATAGGATTGAAAACTTTTAACCATTCTCGTTTAAAAGCAGAGAATACTTTAAAATACATACCTGCTTTAGTCTGGACTGCGTTATAAGGTAAAATGAGTTGATCATGAAAGGTTTCAGTGGATATATTTTGTTTTGCAAAAAATTGATTAACTACTGTATCGCGGTGCGCTTCATTTATTTCGAGTTCTTGATTAAAGAATAATTTATCAGCTTTAACTTGTGTGGCTAAGATATAAAGTGCTTGTGGAATATCTGCTGTATTTTTTGCATGGATGATGACTAATGGTATTTGTATTTTTGCCAAGTCTTTTTTTAAAGCTTCCAAGCCTCGCAAAATAAACTCAATTTGAATAGCCGCTACATTATTTTTTTTCCACATGAAAGGATCAATAATATAAACAGCTATTACTCCATCACTGCATTGTTGATCAGCATAAAATAATGCAGGGTTGTCATGTGTTCTTAAATCTTTTTTAAACCAAATAATGCCGCGCATAATTATTTATCTACTTTTAACTGGAGAATACCTAATATGAATTTTAACAAAATATCCGCTTTAATGCTTTTGTGTTATGTTGTTATAGTGCGTGCAGAGACTCATCCTGCGTTTATTACTTTATATTGTCCTCCTGCTGCAGCTATCCGAGCGACTGAAATAACAGGATCTTCTTGGGCAAATTATAAATATCAAGCTCAAGTCTCTATTGATTTTACAGCCTTGGGGGGCATTTTTTCGTGGGGCTTCTGCATGCCATTCAAGCGACCCCTCGCAATGTCCGATGACATGCGAGCTGGGCCAGCCTGAACGTTAAAGGTATTTATCTTCGATGATGATGTTCTTTTGGAGCTGTAACCGGGCTTTCGTTTTGCATGGGTGAGCTATGCATCTGTACAATATTCAAGTAGTAAATTTCTTTCCAGATTTTTATGCCAAGGTAAAAACTGCAAATGAGAGAAAGCGCAGAAATAATCATGACAATAAAACCAACAACTCTGCCAATGCCTGAGCCTGTCCCTTTATTACGTAATGCCCAAATATATAAAGCTGAGCCAGCAGTTAATGAAATTAGTCCTAATGCGAATGCTGCATGTATTAGAAACATCATAGAAGTAAATCTCCCTGTAAATTAGTAGTAAAGACCTGCAAAAGGTATTATACCCATTTTTTTTATATTATGTTGTAAAATATACCTATTACATTTCAAAATACGAAATTTGTCATTTTGAAATGGATATAGTATGGAGTTTTTATAGGAAATTATTAATTATATAACTTATTCATAACCAAACGAATCCAGGAATTTATTGTCACCCATATTCCCAAAATCACGACAATAATCACTTTTATTTATACAAGGGTTTTTGCCGCTATTAATATCAGCGCACTGACAGTAATTTTGCGATTCTACACAGGTGCTTTGTTGACAATCAGACTGATCCCCATTGCCACCGCCGCAATCGCCAAATGAATAACTGCTAGCTAATAGACTTAAACACCCTATAAAAATAAGAAAAGGAGTTTTCATATGATGATCTCCCTATGCTGGTTGCAAAATCGATAGATTTAAAGCGCTCATCTTTATTATATCACTGAGTTGACAGGGCAGTTTGTTGTTTTTTGAGGCAATTTATAAGATGAAGAGTAGATATAAATCTAATCGCAGCGCCGAGCCATATCTGCAAGTGCGTTGACCCACGTCCTATGCTCATTAAGACACGGTATGAAAATAAATTCACTGCCGCCACTTAATAGCCATTGTTCACGCGCTCGAATGTTGATTTCTTCTAGCGTTTCCAGGCAGTCAGCGACAAAAGAGGGACACGCTACCGCGATGCTCTTTGCGCCCTGTTGTCTAAGGTTAGCTAGAGTTACATCCGTATAGGGTTTAATCCAGGGTGTGCGACCTAAACGCGATTGAAAAGCCACTTGATATTGGCTGGCTTCTAACCCTAATGCAGCTGCCAACAAATACGATGTTGCATAACACTGTGCGCGGTAGCAATAAAGATTATCTATAGTTATCCTGGGGCAGGATTTAAGGCGGTCACAATTTGCCTGACAATCACTTTTATTGATGTGTCGTTCCGGTAAGCCATGATAACTAAATAAAATTAAATCGGGTTTTTTATTGCCAATATTTTTTTTAATGATGTCAACATAAGATTGAATAAATCCAGGGTTGCTATAAAAATCTCTAATGATTTTAAGCTCAGGAATATTCCATTGCTTTGCCAATTCATGAAGTAGCTTGGCTATAGCGGAACCCGTAGCGGCGGAAGAATATTGAGGAAATAAGGGAATAGCGATGAGACGGTTGCAATGTTGCAGATTTTTCAATGCAGTCTTAATAGCGGGGTTGCCATAACGCATGGCAATTTCAATTTGATAATCATGACCGAGTTCTGCTGCCAGCGCGCTTTGTAATTTTCGAGAATTAATTAATAAAGGCGATCCTTCTTCTGCCCATATTTTTTGATACGCTTGCGCCGATTTTTTACAGCGCAAGGGAATGATGATGAGGTTGCTCAAAATCCAGCGTGACAGCTTTGTTAAATCAATGATGCGTGAGTCATTTAAAAATTCTGTTAAATAGTTATAAACAGACTTAAAGTCACAGTTGTCGGGTGTACCTAAATTAATTAATAAAACGCCAGTTTTGCTCATGCAGAAAAATGCCCATTTCATGCTACAACGAAAGATGTATAACCATTCAGCATTTGTTTAGTAATAGCCTCTCTCTTTGTGGGAGAGACTATTACTAAACACTGCTGCATAGTAACAAAGATTTTACCTGATTTTATCCTGGAATGCTGTGTAAAGATTGACTTCAAATGCCGCGTATGGGATAGTTTGCGCGCTTTTTAAACTAAAAATAATGAGAGGATGGTATGCGATTTTCTAAAAGAGTAGTAAAGCGAATTATGGCGGTAATTTTTTCCAGTTTATTTGCTATATTAATAACCGGTTGCGCATCGATCGTCAACGGTCAAAACCAACCAGTTTCTGTATCGACGGGACAAGTCAAAGGTGCAGCCTGCGCTCTTCAAAACAATAAAGGCAAATGGTACGTGCCTAACACACCAGGCAGTGTCACTGTACAACGTAGCTATCAAGACTTACACGTTGCTTGCGAGAAAAAAGGATATACCCCAGCGGATCAAAAAGTAGCATCTAAAACTAAAGGCATGGCATTTGGTAATGTGCTTTTTGGTGGTGTTATCGGAGCAGGTGTAGACATGGCCGATGGCGCTGCTTATGACTATCCCAATGAGATTAACCTTAATCTGCAAAAGGCATAAATGATTTGTGAGTGTCTATTCGGTGCTGACTTAATATGTAGCCTTTCCTCCTTGTGGGAGAGGTTATGTAAATGAAAGGATGCTTGACGAGACAATTAAATACATGGAAGATTCAAAAAAATCTCTATAGTTGCGCTGAAGTGAAGTAGGTATATAAAATGTCCGCAAAAAAAACAATCCATGAACATTTTTTAAATAATGGCCTTAAGTTGATTATCAAAGAAGATCATCGGGCACCCGTCGCAATCATGCAGGTTTGGTATAAAGTAGGTTCTAGCTATGAAGCGAATGGCATAACAGGAATTTCACATGCCTTAGAGCATATGATGTTTCGTGGCAGTAAAGAGTATGGCGATACGCAGTATGATGAGATTATCACGGAAAATGGCGGTCAGAGTAATGCGTTTACAAGCCAGGACTATACTGTTTATCATCAATTTATGGCCAATGACAAGCTAGAAATCTGTTTTAAACTGGAAGCTGATCGCATGCATCAGCTTTCACTAAAGGAGCAGGATTTCAAAAAAGAAATATCAGTGGTAATGGAAGAAAGATACATGAGTATAGATGATAGTCCTGAGCATCGTGCTTACGAACGGTTTGCGGCAATGGCGCATGTTTCTAGTCCTTACAGACATTCCATTATTGGTTGGATGGATGATTTAAAGCAGATGACAGTGGCAGATCTTCGGCAATGGTATCAAACCTGGTATACGCCTAATAATGCTATCGTTGTAGTGGTGGGTGATGTTGTACCTAAACAGATTCAACAATGGACTAAAAAATATTTTGGTTCTATCAAACCGCGTTTTGTTCCTGCAGTGAAACCTCAAAATGAAGTACTACCGCTAGGAACACGGACTGTTACTGTTAAAGTGCCTGCTAAATTACCTTGGCTGGTACTGGGTTATAATACCCCAGTGCTCAAGACAGTGGCAAAAGATAGAAAATGGGAGCCTTATGCATTATCGATAATGAGTGGGATCTTAGGCTTAAATAGTAGTTCCAGATTACAAAAAAATATTGTGCGGAAAAAACAGATAGCAAGTAGTGCTTATACCACTTATACCCCTTTTGACCGTCTTGATAATTTACTCACGTTAGGACTTACGCCAGTCGATATGCGAAGTGTAGAAGAGTGTAAAACAGCGCTACTGCTAGAAGTGAAAAACCTGCAGACAACATTAGTCAGTAGTGAAGAGTTAGACCGTGTCAAAATAGCATGGGTTGCCGCTAAAATTTTCGGTAAAGATTCTCTTTTTAATCAGGCCTATGAAATTGGCATGCTAGAGTGTGTGGGTCTTTCTTGGAGTGACACAGATCGTAATACAATCAAAAAAATTCAGTCAATTACACCACAACAAATTAAAGAAGTGGCATTAAAATATTTAACGCCGGAAAGGTTGACTATCGGTATTCTTGAGCCATTAGAAATTAAGGCAAATGTAGCATGAAGAAAGATACAGTAACTGCAAATTCGATTGTTCCTATTCAGTATTGGCAAAGCAAAAAAGGTGCTCATGTCTACTTGGTACAGCGATCTGAAATACCTACTGTCAATATAGAAATACTTTTTAGAGCAGGTTCATCCTTGGATGGTAAAAAACAGGGGCTCTCACATATGACTAATATCATGTTAAATCAGGGCACGAAATCTTATGATGCTGATGCAGTAGCAGATAAATTTGCTGACGTAGGTGCGCATTTTAGAGTTAGCTCTGGCAAAGACAGCGGTTGTATAGGGTTAAAATGTTTGTCAGAGAAAAAATATTTTAATTTGGCATTTAAATTATTTTTAGAGATTTTATGTTCGGTTAATTTTCCAAAACAAGCTTTTCAGCGTAGACAAAAACAAACAATTAGTGCATTACAAATGCAAGAACAAGTGCCAGCATATATTGCGCAAGATGCTTTTTATAATACGCTCTATAAAGAACACGCTTATGCCCACAATATTGAAGGAACAAAAAAAAGTGTCATGTTATTAACGCAAGCGGATGCGGAGCGCTTTTATAAACAATATTATGTACTAAACAATGCAACCATTATCATGGTCGGTGATATCAGCCGGCTCGATGCTGAGAATATGATAGATAAAATAGCGGAGAACCTTGCGCAAGGTGAAGAAGCGCCTGTTATTGCCTCTGCGGTATTATCCAAAAAGAGAGAGCAATCCCATATTGAGTTTCCGTCGGAACAAACCAATGTTTGGATGGGGCATTTGGGCATGAGTTATCATGATCCTGATTATTATGCTATGCGTATTGGCAATGATATTTTGGGTGGATCGTCAATTACCTCAAGATTGTTTACGCAAATAAGAGGAGAGCATGGGTTGGTATATGGCATTAGTAGCTCATTTCAATTCTCAGATGCAACAGGCCCTTTCCTGATTCATTTTGCTACTAAAAATTCGACTGTAAAAAAGGCGCTGAGTTTAACGCAATCTATTCTTGCTAACTATATTAGTAAAGGTCCCACGCAAAAAGAATTTTTGCGTACAAAACAAAAGATTAATAATGAGTTTCCGCTTTCGCTAGCGACTAATTACGATATCATTAATTACTTAGTGCAGATTGGATTTTATAAATTACCTTTGGATTATATTAATACTTATCAAGCTAAAATTGCAGCTGTTAGCTTAGATGAAGTAAAAACAGCGCTTAAAAAACATATTCGACCAGATGAAATGATCAAAATCATTGTGGGTCCTAAGCGCACTAACAAGCAACATTAATGCTGGCTTGGAATACATTAGCATAATTTCTTGAATAAGAGCCAGCTAAGGTTCCAAGCGTTGATGTATTATTAATAGCGGCATTGCCAAAGTTAATGTATTCATAAGAAAAACCCAGTTTGATTGCTTGCATCACCGCATAGGTAATACCAGCGCCAATACGGACTTGTCTATCCATGGGTAAGTCAGGTGTACGACGTGAGCTTGTGGTAGGTGAAGAGTCATAGCCTATACCTGCTTGTAGCATAACAGCGGGCGTCACATGGTATTGCCCACCTAGCCCAAGTCTATAAGTATTATTCCAGTTCAGTACAGTGGTTGTTGAATAGCCATCAATTTTAACAATAGAGCTTTGCATGGATGACCAGTTAGACCATCCTGCTTCACCCAAAATAGTAAAGCGCGATGTGACCATTTGTTCCAAGCTCAGGATAACGTTTTGTGGCATGATCATTTTAGTGGTGGTATTGGGTGTTGTGCTAATACGCAAAAAAGTTGTAGTACCATGTAAGTTGTGTGAAATCTGGGAGCGATAGGCAATACCTACTTTAGTGACGTCAGTTGGTGTGAGCAGAATGCCAAGATTAAAGCCAGGCGCAAAATTATCGGCTTTCACATTGGCTTGACCATCAATAGCTGGCAATAAAGGTAAAGCGACAGTTTGGTTGAGATTGGCATATTCAATTGAAGCCCCAGCACCAATGGCGATGTAGTTATTGATGCTATAAGCGATAGCAGGGTTAAGATTAAGTGTGTAAAAATCTGTGCTTTGCACCAAGTATCGACCTACCCAGCCATCATTATAATTAAGTATGCCAGCATAAGGCGTTGTTAAGCTGACGCCAAATTTAAACTGAGGAGTAAAACTGTATACATAATAAAAATCGGCGCCAGGCGTCAGAGAAGCTGCATTGCCACCATTATTGCCTGAGATAGTATTTTGGCCGCCAATGGCAAAGTTGGTATAAGGCAAAATGACTTGTGAACCCAACATGAATTGCGATCCTTGTAACTGGGCCATACCTGCTGGATTAAAATAAGAAGTCGATGCATCATTTGCGACAGCGGCTTGTCCAACAGCGGCTGTTCCTACAATAGGAGTACCTAATTCATAAAATTGAAACGCTGCCGCGAAAGTAGCTTGGCTAAGGAGGTACAAGCTGATAGAAGAAGTTAAATAAGATAAACAGATACGCCGCATGAGCCACCTTCCTTTGTGTCAATATGAGCATGAAACAGATTTTAAAAAATTTCGATAACTATATCAGGCACGAGATAGAAAAGATAGAATCCAGATAACTATTTGATATTAGCCTTTCTCACAAGGAAAGGGGCTAATGCTAAGCAGATACTGAATAGATACAAGCAGAATTTCTAAGAGTTAATTGTAAAAATTTTCAGGAATTATTTTGCAACTGAATAAAAGGTATTCTGTGCTAGATAAAATTATATTTATGAATGCAGTTTTAAAAGCCATAAGATCAGTTTAGCTCGGTTGTCACTAGAATAATGTGCGTGTTATTCTGTTGCCTGAAAATATAAGGAACTATGGCTATTTTTTATTAAGTAGTCAGGGTTGATGGCTTACAAATAGCTAGGAGGATGGATAAGATGCATGACAGAGCTCCCATAAATATTCAAAAGATTATTGTTATAGATAGTGAAGCTAAGGCTTTTGATGCAAAAACAGGTGCAAAATATTCCTCTGCAAAACGAGGAGAAGGTGTGCTCTATGTTTTCAGAATAAGAAACGCCGAAGAGCATCATAAATTGTATGTAGCTGTTAGATGGGGCGAAGAATATGATGAATGTGTAGGGCAAGGGCAAGAAGGAGCTAATGATTGGTTAGTTATTGAAGATCATAGTCTTTTACTTAAGTGTAAGGCAGGAACTCATATGCTTAGGAATGCTCCGCAATCTTCTAGTGATAGTTGTATTTTAACTCAACAAGTGTTTGAGGACTGTGAGCAATTCATAAATCAAAATCGAGATGACGTGTTTAGCAAAAAAGACAAAGGGGTAGATGATCTATTATTCGATGATGAGAGTGATGGTGGTCGAGGATACTCGAGGCATCCAATTTATCTACAATATCCAATATCAAACAGCTCCAGATAAGTACCAATATATGGCAATGGAAGCGATGATGATTTATACCCAGAGCAGCAAGTACAGTTTCCGCTTCTTCAAGGAAAAGCTGACTTTGATCGATTAGTCGCGGCATTAAGGTGCACGCCAGCAAGGACGAGCAGGGGCGCAGCCCTGTGGCATAGCCAGGTACTTAGCATAGCAGAAACTTTAGAGAGTAACCTAAAACTGACTGAATAGTGGCCCTTCATTGAAAAATGGGTATCCCGAATCGTAGGAGCTATAATCCTGGCTACTCCAGGTGTGATTTGTGGTGTTAAATATGGAGCTGCTGCAGGCGCTACGCTTGGAGGTGGAGTCGGCTTTGTTCCTGGAGTCGTTATTGGGGGGGTGATAGGCTTTGGGCTGTGGAGTAGTAATAAAAGCAGGTAAGTGGGTAAGTCACTGGAGAAATCCTACCATTGCCAAGGCTGATCATAGTGCTCGTATAGCAGAAATAGTCAAGGGAGCCGGAATAGAAACGACAGAAGATAAAGTAGCAACATTCTCGCCACGATTAGGGCGGCGTGACTCAGAGTCCTCAGGGGGTAGTAATTCTTAACAAAATCGAGAACAGTTATTCAATTGTGTCATGTCATCTATTGCTCAAATCAAACGTAGTTGCTTATAATGCAGATGGTCAGTTACGATAACCTTAATCTTGAGGGGAGATAGCTAAGATGATGCGTGTAAAAGAAGAATATAAAAATGATGAAACTCTTGTACATGCCTATAGCTATATGATAGAAGTTTCTAGCCAAGACATACCTAACGTTCGTAAAGCATACAAAGAATATCAAGCAGCCTTTAATGGTGCTTATGAAGAAGAAAAATTTGACAATTATGATGCTTTCAAAAAAAGTCCTTATGGCAGAAATAACCTTTTTTCTCCTTCAGTAAATCAAAAAAACGCAGAAGTTATTGTTTTAAAATTTAAAAATAAAGAGGATGCAGACCAATTTATTCAAGCAATAGAACAAAAAGGAATTAAGTGCACGATTGTACGCAATACTCAAAATCCAGATCAGTTACCTTCTCAGGATAATAACAGTAGACAGCCCAGTATAGTGCGATCTCATTGAGCTTAAGCGCTTCCTGAGTTATTAAAAATGATTGATGTCAAAGATAGTATTGTCACAATTGATGCGATGGGATGTCAGAAAAATATTGCAAAAACTATTTTGCGTAGCGAAGGTAATTACGTCTTTGCAGTCAAAGAGAATCAACCTAAATTACGTAGAGATATTGCTTCCATATTCGCCAAAGGAAGAAGAATTTAAAAGGAGATGGCTGGGGTTGCAGGGACTTGGCCGGATTGATTCAATCACGTAAGTCGATGATGAAAAACCTTAACATTTCAACGTCTTTTGTACTCTGTTCTTTCTAGTGCCTCGGCTTGTGCTTGTTGTGGGTTTGTAATTTGTATTTTCACAGCTTGGGTAGGATACATGTCGGCTAATACTTTTTTCCAAATTTTTTCTGACTTTTCGCTGTCGGTAGTAATTATTGGTAACTTTTCTTTACCATGCAACTTTTGATATGCTTCGACCATTTTACGAAAAACGGCTTCATTGGTAGATGAACAACCAAAAGATTTATCTGGGTATAGCGTAAATGTGGCGTTTTTATCATTTTTTAAATTAAAAACAACGCCTTTATTTTCTGATACGTCGGCTTGTGTATTTTGTGTTATGCCATCTATGTCACATATTTTTTTAACCGCAACCTCTGGATGAACTTTTCCACCGCGAGCTACCCATTCATCTTTTGATATGCCCCAGATTCTTTCTGTTCCAGGTGTCCATTGAGGGTTATCTGCGTGCCTTGCTCTTTCAGCATATTCACTTTCATTTTTGAAGTTTTCGATTATGCTATCTGTGGTGCGTTTTAATTCATTTATGATATAAAAGGATTCAGCTTTAAACTCCTCAGGCAATGTATTTATCCTATCATTCAGATTAGTTTTTAATTCATCGTGTGCAAAACAATTAACATTTCGAACTATTGTCCATAACCTATCCTTATCAGCCATGGCATTCTCAGATTTTAGGCCATCTACCAGCATTTTCATCGTATTTAATAAAAAACTCACATTCTTTGCTTCTTCCGCATTACTTTTTTCTAGGCGTTCTAGCAGGATGCCGATACGCCTATTGACTGATACAAGGTCGTGTAAATCTTCCGCGCATTTATCTTCTGCTATTCGTCCGCTCATAATGCCTCCATTATTTGTAGTATCTTATTATTATAGTATACGTGAGATTAAAGTGATTATGGATCTAGCAGCAATCTCCCTGAAAAATCAAAAAATTTTAATAAAAACAAGCAAGAGTCAAAAAATGTTTACGAAAACTACGAAAATAAATCTCAGATAAATCAAGGCGCTAACCTTCAGCGAATTGCTGTGGTGAGCCCAGTAATTCCTGCCAATAAAAATAACCCCTATTTTATAGGTGTAAATTTTATAGGTGTAACCTAGGTGATTTAAAAAAATATAGATTAAGAGTTAGAGTATTGTGTTTATAGGAGAAGTTTGATAAGTGTGAGGTAGTTAGTTATAAATCGCTGGAATATTCTGGTGGCCAGAGGTGGAATCGAACCACCGACACAGGGATTTTCAGTTCTTTAAATATCACTTTTAATGGCTTTTATCTATTCCTACCAAGTGCTAATATTTCAATATTACCTTGTAATTACAGCGTATTAGCATATAGAATCCGTCCTACTGTCTACTAATAAGAATTAAATAATCTTTCTACATGGCTTCTACATGAGAATAGGAATAATAAATGAAGTTAACAAAAATGATGGTTGATAAAGCTTCTCTACCTATTGGCAAAGACCAGGTTTTTTATCGTGATGGTGAATTAAAAGGATTTGCCTTGCGCGTTACTGCCAGTGGAGTGAAAAGTTTTGTGGTTGAAACGCTGATCAATAATAAAGTTCGCCGGATGACCTTAGGAAAATATGGCAAGCTGACAGTTGAACAAGCGCGCAAGGAAGCAAAAAATTTATTAGGAAAAATAGCGAGAGGTCATAACCCTGTTGCTGAAAAGAAGGCGCAGAAAATAAAAGACATTACTCTTCAGCAGGCATTTACTGATTATCTTGCCGCACGGAAGTCACTTAAGGCTACAACTATTCTTGATTATGAGCGCGTATTAAAGCAGGTTGTGCCAGACTGGTTAAGTAAGCCCTTAGTATGTATTACCAAGGATTTAATTGTTAAACGTCATACCCAGCATGGCGAAAGTAATAGCAAAGCGCGCTCCAACTTAGCGATGCGGTTGCTCCGTGCTATTTTTAATTTTGCGATTAATCAATATCAAATAGAAGATGGTGTCGCTGCTATTACGCATAACCCCGTCAAGTTTCTTTCTCATGCACGTAGTTGGTATCGTATTGAACGGCGACAAACGGTCATAAAACAACATCAGCTTGCTGATTGGTACGCAGGTTTAATGAAGTTATCAGAGTCTTACCCTATAAACTTTGCAGAAATGTGGCAGGATTATTTTTTATTGGTGTTGTTTACAGGTATGAGACGTACAGAGGCAGCATCGTTACGCTGGGACGATGTTGATTTAAAAGCCAGGACATTCACTTTGCGTGATACAAAAAATAGAGACTCACACACACTGCCCATGTCTGATTTTATTTATGATGTGTTTATGCGCCGCCAAAAAGCAACGTACGGAGAATTTGTTTTTCCAGCAAAAAGTGATACCGGTTATTTACAAGACCCTCGCAAGGCCATGCTCAATGTGATAAAGTTATCGGGTATTGAGTTTACCATCCACGACCTCCGCAGAACGTTTATCACCACAGCAGAAAGCCTCGATATCTCAGCTTATGCCCTCAAGCGATTACTTAATCATAAAATGAATAATGATGTGACATCGGGTTATTTGATTATTGATGTTGAACGGTTAAGGAAGCCTATGCAGCAGGTTACAGGTTACTTACTGCGGTGCATGAGCGCCAAGGAAGAATCAATTATCTTTTTAAAGCAAGGCAGCACTTGAGAGTTACAGTATTAAACATACTCACCAGGAAGGCTGGCTGATATACAATGGTCAGTTGCGCAGTTGCGTTGTATAGGCAACGCAACTGCGCAACTGTGTCGATAGCTCAACGAGAGTTGTACGAAAAATTCGTATAACTCTATCATCTAAGGAGAAATATATGTAAAAAGATTTAATCACACAGTTACACATCGGTTTTAAGAATGCTGCCAACAGGGATGATGATGTTGAATTTTGGTACGCTCGCGATTTACAGAAGCTTTTAGGATATGAAGATTGGGAAAATTTTGTAAGAGTAATTGATAAGGCTAAAGAGGCATGTGTAAATTTCGCGCACATAATAAAAGACCATTCTCCCGACATCGGAAAAATGGTTTCCTTAGGTTCAGGTAGTCAAAGAGTGATTAATGATATTAAGCTTACTCGCTGCTGGTTGATGTGTTGAACAACAATTAGAAAATTCTTAATCAAAGGAGGGGTACAATTTGTACCCCTCCTTTTAACCTGTTGAACTATATAGAATTATCTCACAATGCACGGGATAAAACAGAAATCCAAAACTATTAAATTAAGGAGCCTTAATAATGATCAAAGAAATATTACCCAAAAACCATATAATTGTTTTTAATGACCGAAAAATACGCCGCATCTTTATAGATGATGCCTGGTGGTTTTCAGTAATTGATGTGATTCAAGCACTAACAGACAGCACAAATTCAAGAGATTACTGGTATAAAATGAAGCTTAGAGTGAAAAATGAGGATGGAGCTGAGTTGTCGACATTTTGTCGACAACTGAAGCTGAAGTCTTCAGATGGTAAAACCTACAGTACGGACTGTGCTAATACAGAAAGCTTGTTTCGTATTATTCAATCAATTCCTTCTCCAAAAGCAGAGCCATTCAAGCGTTGGCTAGCCAAGGTGGGCTATGAGCGTGTACAAGAAATTGAAAATCCAGAGTTAGCCTCGCTGCGTGCGCGTGAAATATACAAAGCCAAGGGCTACGATGAGACTTGGATTGAAAAAAGAATGCGCGGCATCCAAATACGGGAAGAGTTAACGGATGAATGGAAAAACCGTGATGTGGGTGGGCAGCAGGAGTATGCTATTTTAACAGCCGAGATTTCCAAAGCGACTTTTGGACTCACACCCTCTGAGTATAAAACCCTTAAAGGATTGGAGCGTGAAAATTTGCGCGACCACATGACTGACCTCGAGCTGATTTTCACTATGTTAGGTGAAGCATCTACCACGGAAATTGCGCGTAAGGAGGATGCCCAAGGGTTTGAAGAAAATCGCTCTGCTGCACGCTCGGGCGGTGAAGTGGCTGGGAATGCTAGAAAAGATTTAGAAAAACGCACAGGAAAAAAAGTTGTAAATAAGCAAAATTATTTAGAGCGTACGCAAAAACAGATCAAAGAAAAATAGGAATCTATAGTTATTAATGAGGAAAAATATGGAAATTAAAGAACAAATAATTAACCAACATGCTGAAAAAATACATCATTGGCGTAGATGTGGAAGGGGAGAACATCTTGTTCGTGAGCATGTAGTTCAAGTGCCGTCTAGTAAGAAGCATCCAGAGGGAAGAAGCAGTGTTTGGCATGTGCATTGTGCTAAAAATCCTTCTGGGAAAGATGAATTATCTTATGCTGAAATTAAATATATAGAAGCAACCTATTTTTCTGATTTGCAAGGATTGCCGACTCAGGGCGTTCTGACAAAAGAATTTCCCAATGCGGATAAATATGATTTTGAAATTCGAGGATGGACTCAATATTGGAATGATATTTTCAAATTGAACGATCCGCTTGACCCTAATGTTGTAAAAGCACTTATCGCTACCGAATCTAGTTTTGATCCAAAGCCTAAAAAGCACGCTTATGTATATGGATTGATGCAAATTATTGGGCAAACTCATCAGTTTCTTTGTGGAGCAAAGCATGAATTGAGAGACCATTATGTCTGTGTTTCTACCATTGAATTATTAGATGAATCTGCAAATATTTGTGCTGGGGTTCGGTGGCTTTTTAGAAAAAAAGAGACAGCTTCAGCATTATTACAACGTAAAGCTTCTTGGGAGGAAACTGTTGAAGATTATAAAGCAATACTAGAGCTAAGAATTCATAATAAGCCGTACAATTCAAAGCCAATGGAAAATTTTCGTAAATACTACAATATATTGAATGAGAGATGAAATGAAAATCTACTTTAAAATATCAATAGGGATTGTTATTGTTTTTTTCTTGGTTATCGTTTCATTCTTTATGTACAAGCCGTCCCTTTTAGAAGAACAAGCCCTAATGATGATTTATGGAAATTATGATCCTATTAGTAAGTCATCTAGCTGGTTGAATATCCCATTTCCTAATAAAGAAGATGTCAGTAGCTATTTTGAAGAAAGAAAGGGGCTAGTCAGTGCTATATTTTTCAAATGAACTTATTAACTTAATGACAGCAGAGGCTTAAACATGCAAAGCTCTTCAATGTTACTTAACATGCCGGAAGAAACAGGGGCATCCAACACATACCCCGTCGACGAAAATGGGCTGAGATATAATCCAAATGAACATACCCTAGTTAAAAAAAACCTATGTGACCAGACTTCACCCAGGAATAGGCATATTGTATGAATTAACCATTCCTCCTTTAACCGCATCCTGTAGCAGCAGTCATCCTCAC
>Ga0206943_1063_pt1 | contig 28199 bp, 25 predicted proteins | sample Alteio_BWOrgHeat_7_FD_153243 | JGI IMG/M metagenome (GOLD analysis project Ga0206943, IMG submission 153243) | Enriched cells from forest soil in Barre Woods Harvard Forest LTER site, Petersham, Massachusetts, United States -... | ecosystem: Environmental > Terrestrial > Soil > Temperate forest > O... | reverse complement strand
CCCGGCAGGCGGCATGGGCGTGGGCATTGACCGGCTGGTGATTTTGCTGACTGGCGCGTCGAATATTCGCGACACGATTTTGTTTCCCTCTCTGCGACCAGAAGAAAATGTTAAGGTTAAATCCGCGAAAGAAGAATAAAGCCCGCGCTTTTTTGTCCGACCCCCATGCCCTGGCCTGTCTATCTTGCGATGAAGCACCTCTTCCCGACGGGGCGGGGGGCGACGCGTTCAGCGCCGGTGAAGGCGTTGGGTATGACACTGGCGATTTCTACCGTACTTTTTGTCCTCCTCGTGGCTTTTTTATGGTGGCATGGTGTGTTGTGGCGGATGCGGGCCATTAACTACGACACGACGGCCTCATTGGTTGCGCATGTTGCGCTGGTTTGGGTTTATCTGACAGTGGGGGTGGGCTTTATCGTCCTGTTGTTTCGTTGCACACCGTTTTTTAATGCGATGTCCATTTTGGGTATTACGCTGGGTGTGACGGTGTTGCTGACCGTGCAAAGTGTGATGAACGGTTTCGCCAATGAATATGACAGCATGTTCATCAAAACGCAGGGGAACCTCATTGTACGCGCTGACAGTTTGATCAAGAATCCGCAGGAAGTTGCGCAGGCTATCCGGCAAGTGCCCGGAGTGAAAATTGTGGAGCCGGTGGTCTTTGGCGTGGTGATGTTGCAGCATGACAATGCGCCGGCCTTTCCCCAAATCCGCAGTTTTGATATCGAGGCTCCGCCAGCCCTGCGGAACCCAATGGTGAGGAAATTGGATTCGGGTAATTTCGACGATTTAGATGACCATACTATTCTTCTCGGTTACGGACTGGCCAACCAACTGGGAGTGCACCTTGGTGACCATGTGCTGGTTTACACCCCGCTCATGCTTGATCTGCTGGAAAAAAAGGAATTACTCACGCCGAAAGACCTTCAGGTGGTGGGGGTCTTCAAGTCCAATTTTGCGCCGTATGATAACAACACGGTGGGCGTCACCCCACGACTGATGCGCGAACTCTATAATTTTGATGACGAAGCCACGGCGATAGAAGTACGGCTCGATAACGACGATTTGGGGCACACACTGGACGTTAAGACTGCCATTCAGAAGGCGCTCGCGCCCATTAATGCGCGCCTGGCGCCCAACGATTCGGGGCATCTTTCCGTGGAAACCTGGCAGGAGCGCAATGAAGACCAGCTGACAATTCTTTACGTGGAAAAGTCGGTCATGTTTTACATCATGGTCGTCATTGTCATAGTTGCGGCGTTTTGCATTTTGTGTTCGCTGGCCACCTCCGTAGTGCGCAAGACGCGGGAAATCGGTGTACTTGGCGCCATGGGGGCGGGGCCGTCCGGTGTGGCCACGATCTTCTGTTTGCAGGGATTGCTAATCGGCGTAGTGGGAACCTTCGTCGGCATGGGGCTGGCGATCTTTCTCTTATATTACCGGCAGGAAATCGTCACGTCGGTGGTGGATCAACGATTGATGATCGAATTTTACAATTTTTATGCCTTCCCCGTGCAGTTCCAGCCGTGGGATTTTGTCAAGATCACCGGCTTCACCTTTTTCATCAGCACCCTGGCTGGAATTTTGCCGGCAATTTGGGCCGCGCGGCTGAAGCCGGCTGACTGCCTGCGTTATGAATAAACCGTCAAATCGGACCACGTACTAACACCGAAATTCAATTCAACGAATTGCTTAATGCATGAATTAGAAATTCTGCTGATTGCAACGACGATCCACCCCCACTTTCCTGCTCCTCGAAATACATTTTTTCAATGTCCGCCTCCATCCTCAGCGCTCGTGGCTTGGTTAAAAACTATGCCACCCCTTCGGGCCCCATACCTGTCTTGCAGGGCGTAGACTTGGAAGTGGCAGCAGGCGAAAGCGTGAGTATTCGCGGCGAGTCCGGCTCTGGTAAGACGACACTGTTATATTGTCTGGCGGGTTTGGAGGAATTTGACCGGGGCGAATTGGCGTGGGATAGCCGGCAAGTTGCCGGGCTTCGCACAGGCGCACGGGCCAAATTGCGGGCCGGACTTTTGGGTTTTGTGTTTCAATCGTATCATTTGACCGTGGAGCTGAACGCCTTCGAAAACGTACTGCTGGCCCGGCGATTGGCAGGGGCCGTGCGGCCTGAAGATCGGACCCGCGCTGGTGAATTGTTAAAGCGCGTCGGGCTGGGGGAGCGGCTGCATCATGTGCCGGGCAAACTTTCCGGCGGCGAGGCCCAACGCGTGGCCGTGGCCCGGGCGCTGCTGAATCGTCCGCGCTTGTTGCTCGCGGATGAGCCGACGGGAAATCTTGATGAACGCACGGCGGAAGAAGTCATCACCTTACTTTTACGTTTATGCGCAGAAGAGAATACGGCGCTGGTGCTCGTCACGCACCACGCGGGCTTTGCAGGACGCGCGGCGCGCGCTTTGCGCCTGGAGCATGGCAAGCTGGCGTTGGCGAATCGGAGTTAAGGGGCATTTTCAATTACCGATAAGAAATATTCTATTGATTTTCACCTCCGGCACTTTAGAACTAACGAAATGCTCACGTGTTTTAACCCCAAACACCTTGCTCTAGCCGGGATGTTTCTGACTGCCGTTCTGCAGGCTGCTGATGCTCCGGCCACGGCGTCTACGCCTGCGCCCGCGTTGGATTCCCAGCTCACTATTTCCACATCGCAGGTAAATTTCAGCCAGGCTTATCAAGACACTATCTCCCGCAGTAGTTGGATGGTCATGCAGGTTGATTTTATCGCCAAGGCCGGGCCGGGAATTCGTTGGGTAAACGGGGTGGATGTTTCGGTAGCGCTGGGTTGGGGAACAAAAGGGACAACACCGCAAGTGGATCTCGCGCTCAGCAGCACAGTACATCTGGTGGCCATCGAACCCAACAAGAAGAGCACCGTATTTTTCTTTGTCCCGCCGGAAATACTAGCCCAGGGCGTGCGCGGCCAGGCTTACGACCCGACGAAGCCACCGACCTTTTACATCATTCAGTATAATGGAGCTGCTCCGACCAAGCAGGACTACACCACCCAGACTTTGCCGGATGGAACTTATATCAGCGGCTTTTTGAAATTGGCGGCGGAAAAAAGCCAGAAAGGTGTGTTAATGTCCGAAGCGGATGTTCCCTTCTACGTGCTTAACGGCGTAATCACACGGGCCGCAACCAGCGGCAGCGCTTTTCCAACCTACATCCGCCAAAATTGATGCGGGGCATTGACAGACCTCCTGAATTATGCCACCTATTCTCTTTCCCCTCGCGCGCTTTTACCTACCCCCCTGCTTAAAACAGAATCACCCCATTTAGGATGCCCTCGAAAACTCTCGTCATCAATTGCGGAGCCAGCCATGTGGCGGCCGCCATCTTTAGTGCCGCCAACGGGAAGCTTACGTTGGAGGATTTGGATACGCGCGAATTGCGCTACGACGTAACCAAGGAAGAAGCCTGGTTGCCGGCCGTAGCCGACAGCCTGCGCGATCTCGCCCGCTCCAACGCCAAGTTCCGCGGCAAGGCGACGTTCATTTTGCCGGGCTACCAACTGCTCATCAAGCCCATCAAAGTACCGCACGTCGAAGCAGCCAAACAGCAGCAAATCATCGCTTTTGAAGCCCAGAATAACATTCCCTTCCCCTTGCAAGAGGCCGTCTGGGGCAGCCAGGTTATCTCGGATGATGGGATTGAAACGGAAGTTTTGCTCGCCGCCCAGAAGGCCGAAGCCGCCAACCGCTTTTGCGGATTGATGACGACCATCGGCTTGATGCCGATATCGCTCCAGCCCGGCCCGTTGCTTGACTACAACGCCTACAAGCTGGCCCACGGTTCAGATACCGAGGACACGCTGATGATCAACATCGGCGCCCGTTCGACCAATCTCACCTTTATCAGCCCGGCCGGTCTTTTCATCCGCAACATTAATATTGGTGGCAATTCGCTCAGTCAGGGCGTGGCGGATACCGTCGGCAAGCCGTTCGACCAAGCCGAAGACCTCAAGCTCGAGTTCTTCACCGGCCAGACCAATTTTGAATCCGAAAACCCGGTGGTGGGTATTTTGCAAGGCAAGGCCCAGGATTTCCTGAAGCGCCTCACCCAGCAGGTCACGCAGTCCATTATTGCCTATCGTCGGGCCAGCAATCGTGCCGCTCCGGCGCGTATTTTGCTTACTGGTCGCGCCAGCCTGCTCGCCGGTCTGCCAGAGTTCCTCAGTGAAACGCAAAAGGTTTCGGTGGATTACTTCAATCCCTCCAGCGTCGTCGCCCTCGGCGGCCGCGTGGACAAAGGGGTGATGGACCAGCACTATTATCAGATTAGCGAAATTGTGGGCGAAGCTACCCGCCTCGTTAAGGCCGATGCGTATGGCATCAACCTCCTGCCGCAGCGAATTCGCGAACGCCTGGCCTTCGAGAAAAAGAAAGCATTCCTCGTATTAGCGGCGGCCTGCCTCGCGGCGGCTCCCTTGCCGATGCTTTTCCGTTACGTGCAGGAATTGTCCAACGACACCAGCCAGCGCAAACAGTGGGATGCGCGCTCCGCAAATCTGGAAAGCATTTCCAAGGATATCCAGGATGCCAAGGATAAGGCGAATGATTTGGACGCCAAGATTTCCCAATATGAAGGGCTGATGAATTCCCGCTTCAATTGGATTATTTTCTTTTCCCAGTTGCAGGAAGCCATGATGGGGATCAAGGACGTCTGGCTCGACAATCTTGATGTCGTGCGCGTCGTTCCGCCCAAGCCATCACGCGCGGCCCGGGCGGCGGCGGCGGCGGCGGCGGCTGACTCCGGCACCACGGTTGCGCCCGTTGCCCCGGTGGCTCCTTCTTATAAGCTTAACATCAAAGGCCGCCTCCTCTTGCGCGACTATGATCCCAACGCGGCCCCTGGCTCCATGGATCAGGCCCAGCAAAAGAGCCGTGTCGAAACTTTGATGGATAGTTTTAAAACCATTCCGTTCGTCAAAGATGTAGAGAAGTCCGGTATGACGCTCGATCTCAATGCAGACCCGCGCATGGTCGGTTTTACTTTCACCGTGGATATTGACCCCGAACACCCCCTTTGATCCCGGACCTCCGCGCCCCGCACCTACCCCCCTGTTCCCATCCCTAATTTTTGCCGCCCATGGATTTCGTCAAACGCAACCCGATTTTAACCACCATATTGGTCATCTGTGTAGCCGCCTTTGCGGTGGAATCGTATTTCCTCTGGAGCTTTAACGGCAAAGTCGCTGTGGCCAAGCGCAACTTGAGCAATGCCCAAGCCAAGGCGGAGAGTGACGAAAAGGCACTGCCAGCACCAACCGCTGACAACAAGGCGGCGGCACTGAAGAATGTGGACGATCTGCAGGCGTCCCTCAACAAGACGATTTCGACTCTGACCGACACGAAGACCAAGATTGATCCGAAGGACGTTCCCAAGGATTCCGCGGAATTCCTGATCGCGGTACAGTCCTACGTCACCAAGCTGCAGGCCAAGGCTACGGAAAAAGGCATCGTGCTTCCGGTTCCGGTCAAGGATTATACATTTGGAATGTCCATGTACATTGGCGGTAAGGCCCCGGCCCCGCCGCCCGAAAAGATTCCGGCAGTCTATACGCAAATGCGCGTGTTGGAGTATGTTTTGGGTCACCTGATGGGAGATGCCAAGGTGGACGGCCTGCAAATGATGATTGCCGGCATTGCCCGCGAAAATGTGGGAGTCGGTGCCACCAACGCAGACAGCGCGACTGTAGCCAACGACATTTTCACCGTCTCACCGCTGGTCAGCGTTCGCGGCCCGGGGCTCAATACCTACGCCTTTCAAATTCAATTCATCAGTTACACCGAGTCCCTGCGCTTGTTGCTGAACGACCTCAAGACATTCGACATGCCTTTGGTCGTTCGCAGCATTGAAGTCGAACCGGCATTGGAAAGCACGATCACCACCGCGGCCAATCTGGGTTTACCCCCGTCGGCCGCGAAACCGACGACAGCGGCGGAAAAAACCAAGGCGGCCAAGGATGCCCTGGCGCGCAAGCCGGTCGTGACGGATAATCTTTCCAAATTCACCCTTACGTTTGAGTATGTTGAATTGCCCAAACCTGCGGCCGCCCCGGAAGCCGAAGGTGCTGCGGGCACCGCAGGCACTGGCACGCCTGCCACCCCGGCGGCCACTGGTTCCTAAAACTTAACCCCCTGTTTACCCCCCTCTTTCAACGCGTTTCCATACGCCATTGCCCGGCATGAAAAAATATTACGACAAGATCCTCTTTCTCCTCGGCCTAGCAGTTGTGGGCATCGGGTTCGGCATCTTTTCCTACAAGGGTGGCGTGCCGCAGCCGGTCTCCATGCCGGATGTGAAGCTGACGGGTAATGCGTTTGAACCCATTCCTCCGCCCAAAATTCCGGAGCCCAAGGTTATTTGGGACGCCCCGGCAAATCAGCGGGAAGACTTTGATGAACCGGGTTGGGTCTATTCCATTTTCACGCCCCCAATTATTTATTGGAAGGACGGCGAAGGCTGGATCGTCTCGGGCCCTGGCGGAGACATAACCCAGTTGCCTTTTGGGGTTCATTTGTTGGAAGCCAAAAAGGATTTGTACCGCATCCAGTTGAGCGGTGTTTCGGGCAAATCCGAGGCGGACCCCAAGGATGAAATTAATTTTAACGATGAGGAAACCAACATCCCCTTCCACCTGGCGGTGGGCGAGGAAAGCCCGCGCCATCAAGTCAAGGTTACCAATTTGACGATTGATCGCGTGGAAAAGTCGCATGGCTTGGTGGCGATGGTGGCCAAAGTCACCATCCTTGATGAGCGCAGCGGACAAACGGTGGAGCTTACCCAAGGTGAACCTTACTCACCGACCAATAACGAATATTATAATCTGGAAGTCGGTGATCCTTATCCGCCGTCTGACTGGCACGTCACCGCGGTTGGTGATAAGAAAGACCTGCCGGGAGGTGGCTCTTTCGTCGTCACCGACCTTGACTTTGATAAGCCGGCGGTTACGGTTCAGAAACACACTATTTCCAAGACCGGCAAGGAACTCATTTCCAAACCCCGCGTGCTGACCTTGGAAGACCAGCCTGCTGCGCCGACCCAGCCAGTCCAGCCGACGCCCTCGGCCAAGCCGGGCAAGGGCAGCACCCCTGCATCCTCCACCACCTCTGCCAAATCCTCGGATAAATAACCCTGACCGAGTTTACCCTGTACTTTTCACCCCTGTAGAACCCTTATCCATGCGATCTATCGCTAGAATTAGCCCTATGAAGACGACCCGGAAATCCCACAGCACCACCGCCCTCGCCCTGGCCCTCGCCGGTTTGATGGCCGCCGGTGCTCTCTCGACCCCAACTCCGCTTCGTGCTCAAGCCGCCTCCCCGGCTGATGCCGCCAGCCAGAAAATCCAGATCATGGTGCAGGCCATTGATGCCCAAGGCGCACATGATTATGTCAAAGCGCGCGAGCTTTATGCCCAACTTCTGGCCATGGATCCGACGAACGCCGACTTGAAGACGAAGGTTGCCGACATGGATGCCGCCATCAAGGACCAGAGCGCTGGCAAAGCCACCGCTTATGACCAGGCGCCTGCCACCAGCACGACTTCAGCGGACACCGTCGCGGTCAAGCAACTTCCGGCGGATACGACTGCAGCCGCAGCACCCGCTGCCGCCCCGGCCGCTTCCACCACCCCGGCCAAGCCCGGTCTTTTTGCCCGCTTGGGTAATGCGATTGGTCTCGGCGCCAAGTCCACGACTCCGGCCACGGCAGATTCTGTCGCCCTCAAGGCCCAGGAAGCCAAGCAGAATGAAGCGGCCGCCCAAGCTGGCGCCGCCATTAGCAAAGCCAAGGACCTGATTGCCGCCGGTTCATACGATGACGCCCGCACCTTGCTCGAGCAGACTTCTGCTGCGCTGCCCCAAGGCCTCGCGTTCAATCCGATTCGCGACGAAATTAAAAACGAAACAGCCCAAAGCTGGTTCCAACAGGCGGTCAGCGATTATAAGACGAACCAGAATACCGCTGCACAATCGGCTTTGAACAATTACATTGCCATCGCCGGTAACACGTCCAGCTCGGACAGCCTGGAAAAGGCCCTCGGCAACGCGTCCAAAGATCCCTGGCGCCAGGACATCAACGTCATCAGTCCGAACTTCGAAAGCAAGCAGGACAAGATTGGCCAATTGCTGGTCAGTGGCCGTGCGCAGTATCTCTACGGGGATAATCAGGGCGCTCTTGATACCTTCAATCTGGTGCTCATCAATGACCCGGAAAACATGGAAGCCAAGGCCTATGCCACGATTATTAACACGAAACTCAGCGATGGCAGCGCTTTGAACCAGAAGGTAACGCGCTCGGAAATGCTCCGCGAAGTGAATGACGAGTGGGTGCGTCCGAAGGTTTACAAAACGGGTGATGTTGGCGATACAACCAAAGGCCCATTGGATCCGCAGATCAAAAAGATGCAGGGCATTATCATCCCCAACGTCAACATTGACGTGCCAACTCCTCTCGACCAGGTCGCTGCTACGCTCAAAGTTCTTTCCGAACAATATGATACCAGCACTCCGGCCACGGGGGTAAACATCAAGGTTTATGCCCCGACCGGCAGCCCGATGCCCAAGGTGACCTTGCCCAACCTCAGCAACCTGAGCTTGGACAAACTCCTGACCATCGCTTGCAAGGATTCTGGTTACGCCTACACCTCTGAAGACACCGTTATCTCCCTCCGTCCGGGTGGTTCCGGTGGTGCTACGGGTGAGTTTGAAACCCAAGCCTTTGCCCTCAGCGAAGGTACCCGCACCCGCCTGCTCGGCTTTACCGGCTCCAGCGGCGGCGACAGCAGCTCCACTTCATCGAATCCTTTTGATGCGGGCGCAACCTCGGGTAATTCGGCCGCATCGGCAACCCCGGCAGCGGACAGCACGCCACCGCCGAGCGATATTGAAGACCGCTTGCAAAGCTTCTTTGTCCGTGCGGGCATTGACTTCCCGGCTGGCTCCAAACTCGCGTTTGCAGCAGGTAAGATTTACGTCACCAACACTCCGCACAATCTCAGTGCTCTGAGCAGCTTCCTGTACAAGTACAATGAAGTTAAGCAGGTTGAGATTGAAGCCCGATTCCTCGATGTGACGCAGGGTAAACTCCAGGAAGCTGGTACGCGCTGGAACGTCAGCCGGGCCAGTAACCCGAATGACTCCCTGGGTACTTACCAAAACGGCCAAAATGGCCCGACGGCAAATAACCTCCGTGCCTTGGGTGATTCGTTCCCGCTCGGCAATAGCGGCGCCCAACCCACGCAGATTGTCGGCCTTTCCACCGCTGCCGGTGTGGCCCTTCCTCCGCTGACCATTCAGCAGGCGATTCCTTCGCTCCCCAACTCGATTAATGTGGGCACCAATTCCAGTGATATGTTCAGCGGCGTGCTCGGCATTCTCGATGGTTACAAGGTCCAGTTCATCCTCGATATGCTCGATCAGCAACAAGGCGCTGACTTGATGAGCGCCCCGCACATCACCGTGCTGTCCCAAAAAGACGCGAAAATCACGGTGGCCCAGGTGCTGCGCTATCCGCAGACCTTTACGAGCATCCAATCCCAAGTTAGCCCGGCAAACGGAAATAGCAATGGCGGCAGCAGTGGCGCCGGTGGTGTAACCATTACGGCCGGTACCCCGCAGGACTTCGTGGACGAGCAAATCGGTGTTGTCATGGACGTTATTCCGACCGTGGAAGAAGACGACTCCATCACGATGCACTTGGAACCCAAGGTTACGGAGTTCGAAGGCTTCATTGAATACGGTGGTACTTCCATCGCCATTCAATCCGGCACCACCGCCACGGTGCCTTCCGGCTTCATTCAGCCGATCTTTGACGTTCGCCATATCATGACCGACGTGACCATCTTTGACGGCGCCACGGTCGTCATGGGTGGATTGACCCGCGATGAAGTCAAGACGGTGGAAGACAAGGTCCCGGTCTTGGGTGACATTCCGCTGTTGGGACGCCTGTTCCGCTCGAAGGGCGAAAGCTCGGAGAAGCGCAACTTGATGATCTTCGTCTCGGCGAACCTGATTTCGCCCGGAGGATCTCCTTCGAACCAATCCCTACCGGGCATGCCGAAGGGAACTGTATTCTCGACTCCGACGATCGTGACCCCGACGGGCAGCGTCCAGCGCGTTCCGGAGCATCCGCTTGGTGCGCCGGCTACAGCTGAGGCCAGCCAGTAAGTATTAACCAACGGTTAAAACCGTTGCGCATACGGGCTCCGAACCAATGGTTCGGGGCCCGTTTTGTTTTACGGCCATGACCTCTTTAGGGCCATGGGCAGAGAACCGAACCTTTTAACCAAAAATTTCGTCAGACCGGAAGAACCGTTGGATCTCTGCGGCGGCCGAGGCCGTGCTATCCGAGGCATGGGCGATATTCGCCATTTTATCCGTCCCCAAGTCGCCGCGGATGGTGCCTTTGGGGGCTTTAGCCGAATCGGTGGGCCCCAGGAGCTCGCGCACGCGATCTACAGCATTGTCGCCTTGTAAAATCAGAATGATGACCGAGCGAGAGCCCATGAAGTTTTCAATTTCCGGGAAAAAGGGCATTTTGGCCAGGTGCGCATAGTGCTCGCGCAAAATGGCTTGGGAAAGCTTCGTCATTTTGCCGGCCACGATTTGGAAGCCAGCTTGCTCGAAACGGGCAATAACGGTGCCGACCACGCCTTTGTTCAGGCAGTCGGGTTTGAGAATAACGAGGGTTTTTTCAGCAGACATAGGCGAGGTGCTTAAGGCGGGTAACAGGGTGGGATGTGCGGCAGAGAGCCGCGAATAGCAGCAAATCGTCCCACCATGCCAGCCCAAGGGGATTTTTCAAGCCTCTTTCAGCATTGACCTGGGGAATTGTCACCATTTTGATACACGTTCTTTACCCCATATGAACATCTCCAAGCTCGCTACCCTCACCCTGATTCCCCTTTCCATCGCCTTGCTTTCCGGCTGTCACAGTATGAAGAAAGCAGATTCTTCGGCTTCTTCCCCCGCAGCCCCGGCACCGATGGCGTTAGCCCCGGCAGTTGCGCCTATTGCAGTGGTCCCCGTGACATTTGCGCCCAAGGCCCCGGTAATGGAAGATGTCAAAGTTACCTCCACCCCGTCGGGTGCGACGGTAGTCATCAATGGTAGCGAAGTCGGTGTGACGCCATTGGTAGCCACGGTGGACCGCGCCAAATCCTATATTTTGACGGTTAAACAATCTGGTTACGATTTGGACACGCGAATCTTAAAGGCGCATTGGACCCTTTTCCACGGCACCCGGATGCCAGCCGAAGTGGCGGTAAAGCTGACCAGCACTGTGAATGCGGCAAATTCCCTGGAAACGACCATGAGCAGCCTCGACCACCAGTTGAAGTCGAAGAACATAGATATTACCCAGCACAACGAGCAGCTTGCGGAAGCGGCTCGCTTTTATAGTCAGAGCAAGTAACTTCGGGCTGATGACTTCAGCACCCTTGCGCACCCCTCTCTACGACTGGCATGCCCGCCATGGGGCGCGGTTTGTGCCCTTTGGGGGGTGGGAGATGCCAGTGCAGTATACTGGCATCCTGGAAGAGCACCGGGCCACGCGCACGGCTGCCGGTTTATTCGATGTTTCCCACATGGGTGAGGCGCTGGTGGCCGGCCCCCAGGCGGCGGTGTTTCTGGATCACGTCTGCACCAATCGCATGGGCGACTTGGCGGTCGGCCGGGCCAGGTATACGTTGTTATGTGCCCAAGATGGCGGCGTGGTGGACGACATTATCGTTTATCGAACCGGCCCGCAGAGTTTCATGTTGTGCCTTAATGCTGGGAATACCCCGGGCGATATCGCCTGGCTAAGCGAGCATGCGGCCAAGTTTGACTGTACGTTCAAAGATGCATCGGCAGAGTACGCCCAGCTTGCTTTGCAAGGTCCCAAGGCCATTGAGATTGCCTCGTTGCTGGCGCCATCGGCAGTTCGGTTGGCGGATGTGCCGCGATTTAGCTTTGTCGAAATCCTGCTCTCGGGAGCCCCCATGTTGGCCAGCCGCACGGGATATACAGGGGAGGATGGATTTGAGTTCTATTTGCGTCCGGACCAAGCGGCGTCGTTTGCAGATGCCTTACTGGAGGCAGGCGCCCCGCTGGGCCTCAAACCGTGCGGGTTGGGGGCGCGGGACAGCTTGCGCCTGGAGGCGGGCTTGCCGCTTTATGGCCACGAAATCAGCCGGGAGATTTCACCTTTACAGGCTGGTCTGGGCTGGGCGGTAAAACTGGATAAAGCCGAAGGCTTTATTGGTCGTGAGGCACTGGCAGTCGAGTCGGCAGCTAAGCCAGCGCGACGCGTGGTATTTTTCACCTTGGATGACCGCCGAGTGGCCCGGGCAGATATGATCGTCAGCGCCGGTGGAAAACCGGTGGGTAAAGTATTGTCGGGCACGGTGTCGCCCATGCTGAACCAGCCCATTGGCAGTGCGCTGGTGGACGCGGTAGCACTTGATGTCGGGGCGACTTTGACGGTGGATGTTCGCGGCTCTGCTATTCCGCTGCGTCTGGCCAAGCCGCCGTTATATAAATCAGCCTAATTTTTTGCTTCATCCTTGGCACTGCATCCTCCATTCTTTTTTCAATGAGCACCGTTCCCGGCGATTTGCACTATACCAAAGACCATGAATGGCTGAAGGCTGCGGCTGACGGCACGGCATTGGTGGGCATCACCGATTACGCGCAGCAGAGCCTGGGCGACATTGTGTACGTCGAGCTGCCCAAGCCCGGCACCAAGTTTGCGGCGGGAGCTACGTTTGGGGTGGTGGAGTCGGTCAAGGCTGCTTCGGATCTCTACATGCCAGTGGAGGCAGAAGTGCTCGAGGCCAATTCCACTTTGGAATCCATGCCGGAGTTGGTGAACCAAGTGCCCTATGCTGGAGGCTGGATGTTGAAGGTCCGGCTCGCCGATCCAGCGGCGGTCAGCAAGCTGCTCGATGCCGAAGCTTATCAAAAGCTTACATAGACGAGGCAGAAGGTAAGCCATTTTGCTGGAGGAATTCGCGCAAGCCTGCCACGAATGCAGGAAGGTTTTCCAAATGCGCGAGATGACCTGCCTCAGGAATCAGCAAAATTTTTGATTGGAGAATTCGCGCATGCATGGCTTGGGCGAACTCAACGTATTTTTCGTCTTCCATTCCTGCGCAGAGCAATACGGGAAGACTTAGTTCGGCAAGTTTATCCCAAATGGGTAGCACGGCGCCCTGGCCGAATTGGCGCAAACTGGCCGCCAGACCTTCTGCCCGGAGGTGATGTCGTTGTTGCTGCATTGCTGAACGCCAGGCAGCTGGCAAGTGGGCTTGAGTGGCAATGATGGGCCGGCGCTGCCATTCAACGAGAAATGCGGGCACGCCATCATCCAGGATTTTTTGTGCTAAAGCGTTATCCTCTTTTTGTCGAGCTTGCCGCTCTCCGGCGTCCCCAATGCCTGGGGAGGCGGCGATTAAAACCAGCGCGGAGATTCTCGTTGGATGGGAAAGTGCATAACGCAAGGCCAAGCGTGCGCCAAGAGAGTAGCCGAGTAAAACAATCGGCTCAGCCGATTGTTCAGGGATAATTGAATTCAGATAACGAAGACTGGCCGCGACCGAGCAGTCATCCGACGCGACACCGGCTATGGCAGGATTTGGTGAATGCCCGGGTAGGGTGGGCGTTACCCAGGAATACTCCGGCAAGGCCTCCCGCAGCGGCGCAAAGTCGCCACCGCCTCCGGTGAAACCATGCAGCGCGACAATCACGCGCTGACCTATTCTTTGCGCAAGGTGGCTTTGATGATTTCCTGCTTTTGCTTGGGGCGGTCGCCCATGTCCGTCGGAGTCTTTTCAATTTTTTCGACGACGTCATAACCTTTGACGACTTCGCCGAAAATCGTGTGCTTCATGTGCAGCCAGGGCGTGGCGGCGGTGGTGATGAAGAACTGGCTGCCGTTGGTGCCCGGGCCGGCATTGGCCATGGCGAGCAGGCCCTTTTTATCAAATTTTACGCTGGGTTTGCATTCGTCCTCAAAATTCTTGCCCCAGATGGATTTGCCGCCGCTGCCGGTGCCGGTCGGGTCGCCGCCCTGAAGCATGAACTCGGGGATGACGCGGTGAAAAATGATTCCGTTGTAATAGCCCTTTTCAATGAGGCCCGCGAAGTTTTCGCACGCTTTGGGCGCAACATCGGGAAAGAGGCGCAATTCAATTGTGCCCTGGGTGGTTTCGAGAACGGCGGTGAGGGTGGGGGATGGCATAAAGAAATGCTAAATGGAAAACGGAAAATGGAAAACAGAAATCTAGCTTTTTGGCTAAAAAAGTGTTTTATGCAAAAATCTGCAAATCGGCCACAGGCTTTCCGCCGATGAGATGCTCCTGGATGATGCGTTCCAGATTGGCCGGGGTGCAGGAGTGGTACCAGACGCCTTCCGGGTAGACCACGGCGATAGGGCCACCGGAGCAAACCCGCAGGCAATTGGCTTTAGTGCGCGCGATGCCGCCGTGTTCGGACAAGCCCAGTTCTTTAAGGCGTTTTTTCAGAAAATTCCACGACTCCAAGCCAGCTTCCTTGGCACAGCACTTGGCTTCCGTCTGGTCGGCGCATAAAAATATATGCCGTTTTACTGCATTTAAGCCCATCACCGAAGCCAGAGAGCGCAAATCAGGGGAGGGCATAATATTGCGGGTTAACTACAGAATCTCAGGAGGCGGACTTTATTCCGCATTCCGCGTTGCCCGTTCGGCATTGCGCTCATCCTGCTGTTTATACTCTTCAACCGGGAGACCCATGCCGGCAAATTTCAGGTGGAGCATCCGGCTCACCCAGGCGTCCGTAGCGGCATAGGATATTTGAGCCTGGGTCAAGTCCGGCCGAGCCCAATTGGTGACTTGGGCGCCTTTGGAGACGCGAAAGCCCAGAAACATCGCGCAAAGATTGCGCAGGCCGGTGTTGGTAATTTCCAATTTGCGGGAAAAGTCACTGATTTCCACAAAATTGGCCGGGGCAAATCCGCCCAGCTCCTGCATTTTGCGGATGTCGTCGCGAATCGCCACACCTGTCTTGCGGATGGCGGGATCCGCCAATAGGGCAAGGACAGGGTCGAGATTCTTGAATGATTGTAATTGAAATAGGAAGACCCGCTCTGCGCCGGCTAATTGCAGCAACGCTACGGGATGATTATCGCCCCGGCGGAAGGACGGGCGCGATTCAGTGTCAAAGCCCAGTAAAGCTTCATCGCGCAGGTAATCTACAGCTTCCAAGACGTCCTGAGCCCGGTTCACGACGGTGATCGGGCCTTCGTAGCGGGCCAGCGGGAGGGCATTGACTTGCTCCCGGGCGATGGTGGTGGGAAAAGAGGGTGCGGCGGACACGGGAACTTGCGTTAAAACGCCCATATTAACCAAGCGGACGCCGGAGAGAAGCTAGAATTTGGAAATCCGCCTGCCGGGAATATCACAATTCCACTTCCAAACCGTCATAAGCCGTCATCACTTCCTTGGGAAATTTCTCAGTACCATGCAAGCGGCGGCCTTTTTCCTGGTGGAATAACTCCACGTACATGCGGGTGTTGAAAAGGATTTCCTCAATTTCTGCGTCGGTATGGTGAGGATCGTGGTGGAACAGGGCGAGGCGCTTGACCCACGAACGCGCAGCGAGCTCTACCCCCATGACATTACTCGAATGACCCCAGTCGGCCTTGCCATAGGTTGCTTCGTCGAGTGAATACATGGCGTCAAAGACCAGTAGATCCGCACCGGCATAAAAGGCGAGTAACGGGTAATTGGGTGAGGCGGCTTCAATCTGCTTATGTTCGCAGTCGGTCGAGTAAACAAAGACCTGGCCCTGGTGTTCAAACCGGTAGCCGTAGGATTTGCCCGGATGGTTTTGTTCGGCCACGCTGACACGGACGCCGGCAATATCATACGTCTCGTGCGGCGACAGTTTGCGATAAGTAATCTTCGCCTTCAGGTATTGGTAAGGCACCGGGAAATACGGGGCGGCGAATTGCATCCGCACTGCTTCTTCAATGGTGTCATGCCCGCCGTAGATGATAAGCTCCTGACCGGGAGCGTAGATGGGGTAGAAAAATGGCAGACCCTGCAGATGGTCCCAATGCAGGTGCGATAGAAAGATGTGAAATTTCGAATTTACTGGAAAGGCCGGATGGGTTCCGGCCATGTGTTGCTCGCGATAATGGTGTGCGTAATCGCGCAAGCCAGTGCCGGCATCGAGCAGAATGTGGTCAATGCCGCCAGCGAGGATCTGGACGCAGGGGGTATTGCCTCCACACGTGCCGCGCATCGCAAACGGCAGGTTTTTGTCCACCCACGCACCGAGTTCCTTTTCATCCACGGGCAAGACGTGGCCGCGCGCAATATCGAGCGATTGCACGACCTTGTCACGAACTTGTCTGGCAGTCAGTGGCGCCGGCAGGGATCCACGTGTGCCCCAGAATTTAATCTTCATAGCAGCTAAACAACCTTCTTAATCATGCCTTATCGCCCGGCACCACGCGAGCCTAATCCTTCTCCCTAGGGAAACAATTTTGCTACTTTGAGAGGGTCACCACCGGGGCCAGTACGATTCGGAGCCCAATTTGGTTCGAAGTCGTCTCGGGTCGAACGCCTTGGCTGGGGTCTCGCCAAGCGGAGCGTGTGTCACGCGCATAGTCGCTCCAGCCGCCGCCTCGATAGACCCGGCGGGAGGAATCGTCGCCCGCATAAAGGGCCGGAGAAATGATGTTATCGCCCGGCAAGTGGGAGCGGAAGGCATCCAGCACCCATTCCCCGACATTGCCATGAATATCGTTCAGGCCCCAGGCATTCTTGGCGTATGACCCGACTGGCCTGGTGCCGATGATGTTATTGAGGGAAGTTGTAGTTTCAGAACTGCTGCCGGGAGGGTAGGAGCCTTTGAAGTTGCCATTACTCGAGTCGGCGTGGTCGCCAAAGTTGAATGGGGTTGTCGTGCCTGCGCGGGCGAAATATTCCCATTCGGCCTCAGTGGGCAGCCGGTACTCGTAGCCAGCCAGGAGTCGGCCCGCGGCTTTTTCCCGCTCGGTGAGTTTTTGGGTGAACTCCCGGGCCTTAAACCAAGAAACCTTTTCAACAGGATAATGCTCCGGGTCATCGCGACCAAATTCCGCCGGGTCCTCGCCCATGACGGCTTGGTATTGTGCTTGGGTGACTTCAAAGCGCCCAGCCCAGAAGCCTTGGGGGACAGTGACATTTGTGGCGGGGCCTTCACTCGATTTACGGTCAATTTCAGCGCCGGGACTGCCCATCGTATACTGACCGGCGGGGATCCATTTCAAGTCCATACCCAAGTAGGGAATCTGGTAGTCCTGACCGGTTTTGGCCGGTGGCAGCACGCTGAGCGAGACATCCCAGGAAAGTGTTTGGTTGGGCGAGGGTTTGTAGTCGCGTACGGCACCGGCGAAATTTTGCGCATCTACCCGTACTTTATCCGCCTGGTCGGGCGGCAGGGAATAGGTGCCATCTGCGGCCGGGGAAAGCGGCAGGTCGTTGAGATAAACCGCAATTGGTACAGCGGGTGTGGCGTGAATGGTCAGATGGCCCGGACGTGGTTGTAGATTGGCCGTGGCAGAAGCAGCTTTACCTTCAGCAATGGAGACGGAAAGTTCAACGGGAAGGTAATCAGGATGCTGGAAAGAGACCGGATAACTACCCTCCAGCATGTTTGGGATGTGGCGCGTCGAGGCCGGGTAGGTGCGGGTGCCAATAATAATTTTCGCATCGCGCAATTCCTCGGCCGTCGGGTCGCGTCCGTTCATTTTAAAATCCAGTGCCAGTTCACCCATCCGGGCGTCGAGTTTACCGAGGTCTATGGATTCGGTAATATTTGGCCGGACACGAAGGGTGCGCGCAACGGCTTGGTAGCCGGGTTTTTCGAGCGTCAATTCAACATCCGTATCCACGGGGATATTCTTGGTTGTCAAGGGTGTCAGGCCCAGCACGGTAGGGCCGATGCGCACGGTGGTACCCGTTGGGTCCGTCGTCAGCGTGATGTTGGCGGGCTGGGCGGCGATGTGCAGGGTATAATGGTAGGATTTCGTCAGCTCGAGTTTCTGATTGGGCAATTGCACCGATTGGTAGTCTTCCTTGCTGGCGGTGAAAGTATAATTGCCGTCGCCCAAGCCTTGCACCACGTGAAGATTGCCGCTGGCGTCCGCTACGCCGAGCGTAATGAGGCCACCTTTTTCCGGCTGGGCGGTAATCGTTGCGCCGGGAACGGTGTTGAAGTCCGCCACGGCCCAAGCAGGGTCGAGATTGATGAAAAGATGATCCGGTTCGTTTTGGACCGTGTAGGGAATGGTTTTAGGACGGTATTTGGGCGGTGACTCGACAACGATGGAGTAATCGCCGCGCACAATGCTCAACGGTAGTTCACCATCGGCCACTTGGAAAATGGCTTTACCAATTTTTACGATGCTATTGCGCGGCGTAATCGTGAGCCGCAGGCGCGGAGTCTGCCCCTCATGGACGCGGACTGCGGGAATATCGCTCGCGATGGAATCTTCGCTTGTCTCGACTTGAACATAAACAAAGGCGGCAATGGCCACGGCGAGAACTGCGGGCAAGCCAATGAAAAGCAGACGTTGCGTCAAGGTCAGGGGTTTGCGGGCCCGGCGAGGCGGCTTCACGTGCTTGGACTTTTTGACCAAGGGCGTTTTGCTTTCCTTCTTTTTCGCAGCCGGCGCCGTTGGAGCTTCCGGTGCGAGCAATAGTTCCAACGGTTGCTTTTGCTCCAAAGGAGTCAATTGCGTGATGTTGCGCAAGTCATTCAGCGCGGCGTTGGCGGTCGTGTAGCGATCTTCTGGCAGGCGTTGGAGACAGTGCAGCGTAAAAGCATCCCAACCCGGTTCGATGCCTGATTGGATTTTGGATGGAGGTTGATAGGGTGAGGTAGGCTTGCGGCCGGTCAAAAGCCAATGGGTATTGACGCCAATGGCGTAAATGTCCGAGCGGTATTCAAGGGTTTTGCGCAGGCGGGCTTCAGGTGAAAGAGTGTCCGTCGTGGCGAGAAAAGAGCGATTCGGGTCGAGCTTGAGAGGGGGAATCCCGGCGGAGACCAATTGCTCAAATAATTCCTGACCGAGAATGGCGAGAAAGTGATAACCGTAAACCTTCACTTCGCCAAAGCCCGAGCGAAGGATTTTTGTCGGGTTAAGGTTCAAGTGCATCACCTTGCATTCGTGGGCAAAGGCGAGGCCGGCAAGCACCTGTTCCAAGATGGGTGTTACTTGCGAAGGCGGGAGGTTCACCGCCTCGCGATTTTCGGAAACGCTCAATTGCGAGCCTGTCAGCATTAACAAATGATCGGGGATGTTGAGGCCCTCGAAAGCTTCGCCAACCAGGCAGTAGCTGTTGTGGATGAGCAGTGGCTGCGTGAAGGACAGCAGATTGGGGTGCTTCAGTGCGCAGAGCTTTTTCGTCTGATTGACAAATCGTTCCGGGAAGTCCTTGTCCTGTGACACCAAGGATGGAAAAACAAAAAGCGTTTCGCGCTGGTTGCTTTCGTTGTTTTGCACCAGATACAACGTGCCCAACATGTCATACGACAAGCATCGCAAAATCGTATAGCCACCAAACGCCTGGCCATCCTCGATAATTTCGTAGGCGCGACCCAGCGGGATGGAATTGGCCATCAAATTGGATTCAGACATGGAGACGAAAGGCCAATCCGGAGGGCGGAAGTTGGCAGCAAGCCAGTATAAAGCGTCTGACCTTGCGCAGAAGCATAAAATGACCGACCGTCAAACGGTTTCCGGCCATGGGGAAATGGCTTGAGGCGCGAAACTAGTTCGCCGCCTCTTCGACTGGCTCCGGCACAATGGATACCTGGCGCTTGGCGGCGTTCCACAAAACGATGCCGTCTTTCAGCGCAAACAGGGTGTGGTCACGACCGAGGCCGACATTGGCGCCCGGGTGCATCTTCGTCCCGCGCTGGCGCATGAGGATGTTGCCGGCGAAGACGAACTCGCCGCCGTAGCGTTTAATGCCGAGGCGCTGGCTGTGGCTATCGCGACCGTTCTTGGAGGTTCCCTGACCTTTTTTATGTGCCATGACGAGAGGGGGATGAGAGGTTTGAAAAAGTGAAAAGACTAACCCGTGATGCCTTCGACCTTGATGACCGAAAGCTCCTGGCGGTGGCCGCGGCGGCGCTCGTAGCGTTTGCGACGCTTCTTCTTGAAGACGTGGACTTTATCACCACGCTTGTTCTCAAGAATGCGGAGCTTGACGGAGGCACCAGCCACGAAGGGCGTGCCGATGCGGGCGGTCGCGCCGTCGCCAATGTGGAGCACGTCGGAAATATCAACGGTGTCGCCAGCCGAGGTATTCGGGTAGCGGTTTACCTTCAGGATGTCGCCTTCTTGGACGATAAACTGGCGTCCTTGGGTCTTAATGGTGGCTTTCATGGAATAGGAAATTGGGCAAACGTTGAAAAAAGCGCATTCCGGGCCCCAAGGCAAGCGTTTTTCGCCCTCTTTCTTCCGCCTTGCCGAATCGGGTGAAAGGTGTAACTATGTACCCTCTTAAAGGTTAAATAGCCCTTGAGCGCGGGAACCACCCCGCTTTCGCGCCGGGCTCTTTCCAGATGGGTGATAACGGGTCAATGCTGCTGGTATTTTTCTCCGGGGTGGCGGTTACGCTCCTCTTTGGCTGGGTCTTGAACCGTGCCCGGAAGCGGGACTTGCAGGACCGGGCCTCCAATATCGTCAATCTGGCCCGCAAGGAGGCCGAAATCCAGGCTCGCGATTTGCAAACCAAGGCCGAGCAGGAGATTTCCCAGGTCCGCGCCACGTTCCAGCACACCCAGCAAGCCGCTGAAACCGAGCTGGCCGAAGCCCGCGCCCGCTTGGAAACCCGGGCAGACGAGCTGGCCCGCCGCGAATCCTACTTTAACAGCCGCCGCGCCGAAATCGAAGCCTTGCGCGACCAACTCGAACGCCAAAGCCAATTCTACCGCGAGCGTCTGCGCTCCGCCGCCAACTTAAATGAGGAACAGTTGCGCACGGCGCTGCGCGAGGAAGTACGCGTGGAATGCGCCACCGAGTTGAGGGAACTGCGCAACCAACTGCGCAATCGCGCCGAAACAGAACTCCAGGAAGAAGGCCGGCGGATCCTCATTGATTCGCTCCAGCGATTGACTTCGACTGTTCCATCAGAAATTGGCGCGACGTTGGTACGCTTACCGAATGAGGAAATGAAGGGCCGTATCATTGGTCGGGAAGGACGCAATATTCGCACCTTTGAATCCGCCACTGGCGTGACCCTGATGATTGATGAGACGCCTGATGCCGTGCTCGTCTCCAGCTTTGACCCCATCCGGCGCGAAGTAGCGCGATTGGCCCTCGAACGCCTGGTGGCCGACGGACGCATTCACCCAGCGAGCATCGAGGAATTTGTCAGCAAGGCGGATGAGGAAGTGCGACACAACTTTGGCGTTTTGGGCGAAAAAGCTGTTACGCGACTGCACCTGTCCGGGGTGAATCCCGAGTTGGTGGCGATATTGGGTAAGCTACATTTCCGTTTATCGAATAATCAAAACACCCTCGACCACTCGGTGGAGGTGGCTTCAATTTGCGCTTTCATTGCCGCCGAGCTTGGCCTCGACCCCGAGCCTGCGCGCCGCGCCGGGTTGTTCCACGACTTGGGCAAAGCCCTCAATGGCGATCATCCGGGCAGCCACGCGCTGGCGGCGGCGGATCTCCTGCGCTCCTATGGTGAAGACCCGCGCGTCATCAATGCGGTGGCGGCGCACCATAATGAAGTGCCTGCAGAAAGTGTTTACGCGCCGTTGCTGGTGATTGCCGATTCGGTTTCCGCCACGCGCCCGGGTGCCCGCTCGGAATCCATTGAAGGATATCTGCAGCGCGTGCGCTCACTCGAGGATCTGGCACGCGGCTTTCCCGGTGTGACCGAAGCTTATGCTCTTCAGGCTGGCCGCGAAGTGCGCGTGATCGTTGCCCCGGAAAAAATGACGGATGCCGAGGCCCGCCAGCTCGCGGTGGATGTACGTCGAAAGATTGAAGATGAATTGAATTACCAGGGGGCCATCAAGGTTACAGTCATTCGTGAGACACGGTTTAGCGAGACGGCGAAGTAATTGTCTGGCCAGCGCTGACGGAATGTTGAGCAGTTCGATTCAGGTCGGCGACCGGCTAATATAGGCGACTCCGGCCATGGCAATGAGGTTGTGCGTCGCGTGCATTAACAAGGTGGGCCAGATGGAGCGGGTGCGCAATCTGGCGAAGCCGAGCAGAATTCCCATCAGGCCAATTTGCACGACCGTGTGAGTCTCGTATTGCGAAATATGAATAATGGCCCAGAGAAAGGAGGTAAGGACGATGGCGCCTATATTGCCAAGCTTTGAGCGTTGGAAGCCGATAAAGAAAAATCCGCGGAAAAGAAATTCCTCGCTGATGGGCGCGGCGAAAATCATGGCCACGCAGAGCAGGGGCACCGACCCGGCCGAATCATACATCTTTGTCATGAATTCGGGCACGGGGTAGTTGAAAAATGAATCCCAAACGCAACTTAAGGCATCCAAGAGCAGGAGTGCGCCAATCCAGATTGCGGCGGTTTTCCCGGAAATTGGCCGCAGCGCGAGGTATTCCTTCCAGGGGATTGTTTTGCGCATTCGGGCAAAAAGTATGCACATCCCATACATCACCGGAACTCCACTGAGGGTAACCAACGAGAGCATCAAGCCGTCCGTTTTAAGAGATTCGGGTTCGATAACGCCGCCCGTCGCGACCATTACGACGACGTAGAGAATCATCACGATTATTTGGACGGCGGAGTAGGCGAAAAAAATGGCCAGCCCTAATCCGAAAGTTGCCCAACCACCCCAGGGTTTGCTTTCCAACTGCGCGGACGGAACTGCGACGAGTGGAGTAGTTGGGGATGCCAATGCGGGCAGCACATTTTCCAGATCGTCGCTCATGAGTTGATTTTGGGTTGGTGCACTTGGTCGTCAACATTAACTGATAAATATCGAGGCAGATTATGAAACGGAAGAAGGGCATTTTTCGGAATGGATTCAAGATTGCCCGGGATTGGGGAAGGGGATTTATTGCCTATGGCCCCTCAGTCGTGTCCTTCCCATGCGCCCGGAGCTTGAAATGCCTGCCCCGAACAATTTTGTAGGATTCGTTCTGGCGAAAAATGCCGTACGCGCCAAAATGTTTTATCCGCACCCGATTACTTGATGGGCCTTTAACCCAGTGGAGACTCCCCCCAATGACTAATTACAACTTTCGTATAAGTTTCGCCCTCGTCGCGTGCCTTGCGCTAGGTGCCGCAGAGGCTGCCGCCGCTGAACCTACACCGACAGCGCAAGCATCAACGTCCGCTACGGCTGCTCCAGTAACTGCGCCCGCAGCTGCGACGACATCGTCTGCCACGCCGACGCCTGCGGGCGCTGCCGCTGCGCCGGCAATTCCCCCGGGCGTCGTTTCTGCCACGGGGATCAAACACACTTTTCTTGCTCATGCGCCCATCCAGGGCAAGGTTTACAAAGTCGGCCCTAATGGCGACATTGTCGGGGAATATAGTGTCGGCATGAAGGGCGAAGATAGCTGGCTGCTGCCGAATGGCCGATTGCTGGCGAGCTACAGTAGTGGCGTGCGCGAAATAGACACAGCCACTGGTAACATCACTTGGGAATACAAAGCCGGCCCGGGAGTCGAGATTCACTCCTGCCAGCCGCTGCCGAATGATCGTGTACTCATTTGCGAATGTGGCTCGAAGCGTCTATTCGAAATCAACCGCGATCTGACAATCGCACACGAGATCAAACTCGAGTCCTCGCAACCCACGCACAAGCAATTCCGCCTGGCGCGCAAAACGGATGCAGGAACTTATTTAGTCGCCTATGGTTCGGATGCAATAGTGCGTGAATTGGATGCCAACGGCAAAGTGCTCCAAACATTCACCGTTCCGCCAGCGAAAAATCCCGGTGTCAATGGCGGCTTCCGTTTGCCGAATGGCAATACGCTCGTCACCGGTGGCTATGGCGCAGAGGTTTACGAATTTGACCATGACGCCAAAATCTTTTGGACGCTGAAGCAGGCCGACCTGCCTGCGGGGTTTAACCTCCACTACATGGGCACGGCCCAGCGACTACCCAATGGAGATACCGTGCTCAGTAATTTTCAAGGTGAGCCCGAAGTGTTTGAAGTCACAGCGGACAAAAAAGTGGTCTGGCAATACCACAATGACAAGATTGGCCCGGTGTCGGCGTGTTTGGTGGTAGATGGGAAGTGAGTTGAGGAAAAGTTTGTGACCTCTTGATTCTTTTGAAATTAGTATTAAATATCATTATATAGCACATCCAAGATCGCACGGACTTGGTTTATGTTTGGCCTGATAGCGGCCCGAAACTCAGGTTAAATTATTCTTAAAATAGGGTATTTACCTAGCCAATTAAACCTGCTACTGACGTGTTATGACATCGGATAATGAGCTGCGCGCCGCGGTTTATTTAGCAGGGGAAATACTCCCCCAGCGACCGATAGTTGTCCGCGACCCTCATTCCGGGATTGTTGGACGATTTTTCTTCAAGTTGGCCTTAGTCGAAGATGATGAAGTTGCAGCGCGAGGCTACCTGCCCTTGACCCAGGAAGACATCCAGCCCGGGCCAGATGGAGCCGAAAACGTGACGGTGACAGTGCAGATTTCGCCCGGGATGTATCAGCACATGCCGCAAACGGGTTCGCCTTGGTCGAAGCTGCTGGTCTTTTTGGGTCCCCGTCTGACCAAACCGATGATTGATGTCTTTCCCGACGAATCCACCAAAAGTTCGCAAACATGGATGAGTGGCGAAATCCACCAAGCCTTGGAATACATCGGGATGCTCCAGGAGGCACTGACCAAGCCGGAGGCTATGGCGAAATTATCCAAGACTGTTCAAGCGGCGGGGTTGAAGGCCCAGTCCCTGTTTTTTTCCCATCTACGTTTTGAGCAGGGCCTGCAGGACGGACGGTTGCTGCAGGATTATAAATTCTATGGACTACTAGCCGATGGCCGATTCGGCCAATTGCCGGAAACGGCTTTATTCAACGTGCTGGCGCAAAACTCCGGCCTCAAGCAACTCGAAGTGGTGCGGCCCGATGATGAAGGCGGCAAGCTGGAGTTTTCCCTCATCACCGGTTGGAGTGGCGGGACGATTTTGATGCTGCCACAGGCTGAGCTGCTGCCCGCCTGGGCGGCCCGGCCGCTGGCAAATATTGATTTGGTTTTTGTGTACGAGGATGCGGACGACATCCGGTTTACGACCGAGGAGAAAAGCGCGTTTAACACCGTGGATTTCGCGGCGCATAAGTTCCAGCCCGCATACGTGCTCGCAATCAAGGCGAGTGGGGAAACGATTGATGCCTGGCTCGTCAGCCGCCAGAATGACTCGGTGGTGCCGGATTCCCGCGTCAGCCTGAAGCTGCATGGGCGCTACCGCTCCACGCAGGAGAGTTTTCTGGACGGTCTGGTTTGGACGGCGCGCTGGGCTTGCGCCCGGGCGCTATCGGTTCAGTTGGAGGAAATTTTGAAAGCCGGCGTTGCCATTGAAGATGCTGAGGCGTGGACATTTGTCAGCCGGGATACAATTGCCCGGGAGCTAAAAGCCGCTTTGGCCGCCGAAACTGCCCCCAAAGTTTTGATGAAACAGGCGCTGTTGCCGCTGGTGTTCAGTTGAGGGAGGAATCGAAGCACTGGGATGCCGCTGCCATTGCGTTCCGGTGCTTGACACAATGTGAAACATGAGTCACATTAGCCTGATGAGTTCGATTACCATTCGCCAACTGCGCCAAAGCTGGCCGCAAGTGGAGCGGCGCCTGGCGGCCGAGCACACCCTCGTCATCACGCGGGATGCCCGGCCGGTGGCCCAGTTGTCTTTGCTCAAGCCCTCCGGGAAGGCGGCGCGCTCGCGTTTTTCGGCGGCACTGCATGCGCAATGGATGAAGGCCGCCTGGCGGGGTCGGCCTGCGCACACCGATTCCGGCCGTGCTTTGGCCCATGACCGCGCGGAGTAACCCGCCATGAGCCTGTATCTCGACACGAGCTGCCTATTAAAATTATTGCTGGTCGAGCCGGAGTCGGCCAGCGTGCGTGAGCTGGTGGTCGCTGAACCGGAGGTGGTGGTTTCCGCCCTGGCGCAGTTGGAGGCGGCGCAAGCGTTGCTGGCCATGCGGCTGGGCGGGGAAATCAGCCGGGCCCAGCAGGTGCGGCTCCAGCGCGTACTGGGGCAGATCTTGGAGACACCACCGTTTGTCCTCCTGCCTTTTCCGGCGGACACTATCGCCCTCGCGGGTAAACAAGCCGCCAGCGGCGTCTATTGCCGCACCTTGGACCGCTTGCATCTCGCCGTAATGGAGTCAGCTGGCTTGCGGCGTTTGCTGACGAATGATGCCACCCAAGCTGCGGCAGCAAAGGCATTGGGGTTTGCCGTGATTACGCCGGGATGAAGGAGGTTTTACGGATGGGAACTTGTTTTTCAGAATTGGCGAGCAGGGATGGGGAGATTAGACACTCGAGCTACACTCTCATCCAATTCAATGGCTATTCATCTAGCCGTCGGAGGTTTGGTTGCGGTGGGCTTAGATCCATGTGGTGAGTTTTTATTAACCGTCTCGCATACTGGGCGCGGTATTTTCTCCACAAACAGTTAGGAGCGTGTCGCTCGTGACCCTCAGTCTGTCTATCCCGAGCAAGGTCATGTAGCGGGTTTTGGTCCTATTTCGGGCATCTCCCTCTCTGCATCAGAAATAGACTATCCCACTGGAGAGTTGCATTTGACCGATTCGAATGGCGTTTACTTGAGTTACAAGGAAGGGATGCTAATCGTCTCTGCATCCAAGGCATAAGCGAGCCTGACTGAATTGACGGAATTTTTTCAGAGACAATGCAGGTCTCACGAGAGCCTTAACAACCCTACACTTTCTCCGGTACGACGAAAGGCTTGCGGTATTCGCGAGTGAGGAGGGCATTCGCTGCATCATTGCCGGGAAATTTTTCGGCTTTGGCGTCGAATTCCAGCGGGGCGCCGAGGGTGAGGGGCGTTTTTTCGAGATCCACGTTGTTGGTGGCGAGGTGTTCGCTAACCCGTCCGTACGCTTCCGTTAAAACTGAGTTCGCCTTGATTTGCTCGCGGAGCGCAGCAGGAGCCTGCGTTTTGCCGATGCGGTAGGAGATGTTGGCCAAGTGGGCGAGGGAGCTGGAGAGGTGGCCTTCGGTAATCGGCGCGCAGAGGTCGCTGGTCTTTCGACTACGCACGGCAGTGAGGAAGTTTTGCATCTGCCCGATGCCGCCGGTGAATTCCTTCACGACTTTGCCGTCTTTGTCCAAGGCTTGCGCGGAGGTGTACGTCGCCGGGACAACGACTGTGCCGCCTTCGCATTGGATGATAACGCCAATGCTGGTGCCAAGCATGGCGTCCATTTGCGTGGTACCGGGGCGGGCGGGCAGGCCACGTACTTCGAAGACGAGTGGGGCTTTGGCGTAGTCGAACCAAGCGGCCAGCGTGTTCGGTGTCTGGCCATCATCAACGTAGCTCATACGTCCACCAAAGCTGAGCACACGCGGGGGCAGGGCCTCTTCGCCAAGGAACCAGCGGGCGATATCCAGCTGGTGCACACCTTGGTTGCAGATGTCGCCATTGCCATAGGGCCACTGCCAATGCCAGTCGTAGTGGAATTTGGTGCGGCGCAGTGGGGCTTCGGGCGCGGGGCCGAGCCAGAGATCGTAATTGATGTTCGCGGGCACGGGCTGCGGGCCTTCGGTCAGGCCGATGGAGGGGCGTGGTTTGTAGCACAAGCCACGGGCAACGAGAATTTTGCCCAGATTGCCCGCGCGGGTCCACGCTACGGCGTCGCCCACGCTTTTGCTCGAACGGGCTTGGGAGCCGACTTGGATGATGCGCTGGTATTTGTCGGCGGCTTCGATAATTTTCCGGCCTTCCCAGATGTTGTGCGACACGGGTTTTTCGAGATACACATCCTTGCCCGCCTGGCAGGCTAAAATCGCTTGATAAGCATGCTGGTGGTTGGGCGTGGCGATGACAACAGCGTCAATGTTCCCTTTGGCGAGAAGCTCGCGGTAATCGGTAAAGGTATCAAGCGTGGCGCCTTTGTCGCGGAGGGTCTTGGCCATGCCGTCGAGCACGGTGGAGTCCACATCACACAGGGCGGTG
>Ga0206943_1061_pt1 | contig 28312 bp, 16 predicted proteins | sample Alteio_BWOrgHeat_7_FD_153243 | JGI IMG/M metagenome (GOLD analysis project Ga0206943, IMG submission 153243) | Enriched cells from forest soil in Barre Woods Harvard Forest LTER site, Petersham, Massachusetts, United States -... | ecosystem: Environmental > Terrestrial > Soil > Temperate forest > O... | reverse complement strand
ATATATCAGCGTTATATGCACGATATCAAATTCCAGTATGTCAACTATTATGATACGTCTTTCAGTCTAGTGAAGTTTGATCTTCATGCAAGGCATCCGATTACAGTAGAAAACAGAGCCAAGACTGATATCTATGGCTTTGGTTTAGATTTAGACGAATTTTTGACTCCACGGCAAATTAGGTTGCAATTTGATCCAAAGTCAGAAGAATATCGTTTTGTGAGACAGCTAAAGTTGGATAAAAGGATTGTCAACCTGAGAGTATTCGATGGACCAGTTCCGGAACCTGGTGAACTACAAGTAATTGCCGCAATGTCCAAGTTAATTTCTTCTGCTGTTATTCTGGGTTTTGTCGTCGGACATAGGGAGAGAAGTATTAGTAACCAGGGAGACGAGGATTATGGGTTGATGACTACAAGGCGTGGTTATAACTTTTCACTCATTAACTTAGGATTTGAAGTGGAAGAAGTAGCGATTGACAGTATGGAAATTTCCGACCGCATTAATGTGTTGGTTTTAGCGGATCCGAGAATTGCATATTCAGAAAAGGAGATTTCTAAGATTCACCGATATATTGAAAGAGGAGGTAACCTTATTATTGCAAGTGAACCTGGCAGGCAGGCAATTCTGAACACAATTACGAAACCTTTGGGTGTAGAATTAATGGAAGGTCAGCTATTACAGAATGATTCTAATTTTTTACCTCAAAATCCGGTTGGCCATATTTCAGATAATTCTTCGGAGTTACTAAGGAGAATCAAGATGCTGAAAAATCTGAGGAAAAGTTTGTATATGACAGGTGCAGTCGCTTTGAAATATACTAGCTCTAGCGATTTTATACCCATTACTATTTTTGAAACTAACCCAGCGAATACCTGGAATAGGCAAATCGTGTCTGACAGTGATAGTATGAAACCAGTTTTTGATCCATCCAGGGGTGACTTGAAAAGTGCATTTCCTACTGTAATCGCCTTAACCAGGAAATTGAAAAATAAAGAGCAAAGAATTTTGATTTTAGGAGATGCTGATTTGTTGAATACGGCTTCCTATACAAAAATCAGAAGAGCCATGCAGGAAATATATAAATGGTTAAGTTATGATAAATATCCAGTTGACGATACTCACCCGGGAACTTTGTATAATGCAGTAAATATTACTGGAAAAGGTGTTTTGACAATTAAGCGCGTTTTGGTGATCGTGGTACCTTCAATGATATTCATTTGCGGTACTATCTTAATAGTCTTAAGGAAAAGAAGGTAAACATTTATGACAAACATAAAGCTGATGAGTGAAATCTGCAAGTCAGGTTTGAAGTGGTGGCTGGAAACACAACAAACATTTTATTTTCAAAAAGCTAAGGCTGTGAAATTTGTAGTTGATGGTGCCAAGCTCGCCATGTGGAACCGCGATATGAAATATGAGGTCGAACCAGGTGTATTTGAAATAATGGTTGGCCGCAGTTCAACTGATGTTCAAAAAATGGATCTTACTGTAAACTAAAAAGCTATTTTATAAAACCATAACAATACGAAATAAAACAAAAACAAATCGAAATGAAACAATTTAAAAACACGCTGCTCGGATCCATACTGTTGGTCGGCCTCTTTGCCTGCAACAAAAGCACGTTCAACCTGACGCCTTTGAGTTCTTTGGAAATCGTCAATACAGTCCCTGCCAGCCCGGGCGCCCGGCTTTTTGGAAACCCGAATGCAGTGGCTTATGGCTCTTACGGGCAGTTTGGTTTATTGGCGGGTAACAACGCGCAGATCTATGTATGGCCCACCGGCGATTCCCTGCACCCGTATTATAATTCGAACCTGGCAGCGGTGAACGGTGGAATCTATTCCCTCTACCTGACAGGCACTGATCCGCAAAAAAATACACTGTTGTTAAAGGACACGATTCCTTCCTACTCAGATAGTTCCATGGGTATCCGTTTTATCAATCTTTCACCCGACAGCGGACCCGTAAATATCAATATCGCGGGCGCAGCCAACGGTTCGTCCGTCCCTTCTCTCCCTTACACTTCGATCACCTCTTTCATGACGTTTTCCGCGAATTCGGCGAATTCCGGCGGATATAATTTCGAGATACGTAATGCTTCTGACAGCCTGCTGGCTGCCTATTCCCAAAATATAATTCCTTTCAAAAATGTAACGATCGTAATCAACGGAATGCTGTCCGACGGTTCCTTTGCAGCCTTTACGGTGAATAATTACTGAGTATTCATTGTCCAGCCAAAATATTTTTAGGAGAATCAGAAAGGGTTCTCTTTTTTAGTTGGGTATCTTTATTGCAAGTTCTGTTCAACATGCATACCTATAGTATCAATTCCGGGGAACGAAAAAGCATCATTTTTTATCTGGCTGTTATCAGCAGCACATTGGCGTTGCTTTTAAAGAATTACATAAGGATGCCTGAATGGGTCCCCATCCCTTCTGCATTCGCTATCTATGGAATTCTGTACAAATTATTCGATCTCCATATCTGGAAATGGAAATTATTAAATCGGATGGGTGTGATTTTTACACCTGACATGAGCGGAGATTGGGAAATGACAACTTATTCCTCAGTAACTGATTATCTCATACCATATTCGGGAAATCTAAAAATTTCCCAGACGTGGAATAAAATATCGCTTTATCTCGATGGAGAAAAGTTTATAGGGACCTCTACCATGGCCTCGTTTGATATGAGAACAAAAAAATCATTTTCATTAAAATGGGAATATCTTTCTCAAAAGAAACCGGAGTTTTCAGATCAGGATTATATGCACTACGGCATGACCCGAATCCTGAAAGAGGAAGGCTCAGAATCTATCAGTGGAGATTATTATACTGATCGGAGCCGGCATTCCTATGGCAAAGTGACTCTAATAAAAAAGGCTTAGTTTCATTACATAGTGTAAGAGGAGTTACTAAGCCGTGTGTGTTACGGCAAAGGTATATCATTATGACCAGAATATCTCAAAAAATACCGGAAAATAAGAAGGAGCTAACCTCCTTAAGCCTAGCCCTTTACGGATCTTTTTACCCGGCATTTTACCTTCTCGAAATAACCTTAAAAACCCGGCTTTTCAACCTGGTTCAGGAAAAACTGGGAGAAAACTGGTTTTCAAAACAACTCGAAGTATCGGAGAAGGACAGCCTCTTCCGGCAGGAACTGGAACAGATCAAAAGAAGAAAGCCCAAAGGATTTAAAGTAAAAGCAGAGGGTTTACTTGTTGAGTCCGGCCTCGGATTTTGGGTCGAATTCTTTAATAAGCGGGTGTACAAACTAACGAAAGGGATACCGATTTTAATATTCACGAACCTGCCGGCAGAAGTCAAAAGAAAAGAGATATATGCAAAACTGGATAATGTAAAAGAAATCCGCAATCAATTGGTTCATTTCCGGATACCACCGATAACTCAATCTGCCGATTTAAAATATTTGGACCAGCTACAAAAAGCTGTCGGGGATTTGACTGCCCTGCTTGCGTGGCTTAACGTCACTGAAACCGGCACGCCGATAGCAAACGAAGTGCGGTTGAAATCAGCTGAGATCATTAATTTTTTTACATAGGTCATTCATTCCATTCCGCTCCGTTTCCGGATTCGTTACAATAAAATTTAGCAAGGCAATCTTTAAAAGTTAAATTAACTACACCCTTGATCTAAGGGTTATTTTGTATACCGCCGGGCTTTTATTACTTTTCCATTAATTAATGCCTTCTCCAAACTGTCAACGAGTCCAGAAATAAATGAGAAAGAACTGCTCGCCCGGATTACTACCGGCAACGAGGAGGCTTTTCGCAAACTCTTCGAAAATTATAAGAACAAACTCTACGGCTATCTCTATAAGATGACGGGGTCCCGCGAGAGGGCTGAAGATGGGGTCCATGATGTTTTTCTGAAAATCTGGGAGAGCCGCGGCGATCTCGGCCATATTGAGAACGTCAACGCATATCTCCACCGGATGGCGCATAACCAGGCCTATAGCGGGTTTCGGAGGATGGCCCGGGAAACGCTGATCCTGGAGGAGCTCCGGCTGGAATCCGAGGGCGCAACCGCTGAAAACACGGATACCCGCATCCGGCACGAAGAAGTGAAAACCCTGATCGATAACCTGGTGAAGCAACTGACCCCGCAACAAAAACAGGTGTTTTTATTCAGCCGGGTTCAGGAACTCAAACAACAGGATATTGCGAAAAAAATGAACATTTCAGTCAGTACGGTTAAAAATCATCTGGCCGCTGCCATGCATTTTCTCAGGGAAGAAGTCGCGAAAACGTACGGCTCCCAGGCAGTGGCTATCTATGTGTTATACGGTCTTTATATCTCCTAACCTTCGGCTAAAACGTCCTTTTCTCTCATTTAATTAAAATTCTTTTTGATGAGCCTAGTGCTTTCGGGGTTTCCGTGCGTCTCATTTCAGGGGCCACTCATTAATAAATCATTATGTCAGTAAGCATTCATTATGTCAGTAATCATTCACTGTGTCAGTAATCATTCACTATGTCAGCAGAAAGATTGACCTTTTTATTTAACCGCTTCATGGATCAAAGCGATAAAATCGATGGGATAATTACGCCGTCGGAAAAACTCGAACTGTCCGAGCTTGCCCTGCTAAATGAGAATCAACAGACCCTGCACGAATTGCTAAGAAGGGCATGGGAGGGAACCCGGAATTATGAAGACCTCCCATTAGAAGCCAGCGACCGGATACTGGAAAAAATATTAAAGCCGCAACCCGTTACAAATCCGCTGCCGGTTACAAGTCGGCAACCCGCTAAAGTCAGATGGCTTTGGGTGAAACGTTTCGCAGTAGCAGCCTCAATCACCGGCCTTATTTTCAGTGGCTATATCTTACTGAAGCCCAAACCGGCAAAAAATATTACAACCCGGGAAATAGCGGGCACAAAAAATATTCCTCCCGGCGGTAACAAAGCTGTCCTTACCCTGGGTAACGGATCAAGAATAATACTCGACAGCGCACAAAACGGAATACTCGGGCAGCAGGGCAAGACAACCATTGTAAAAACGGATAGCGGAAAACTCGCTTATAACGCTTCAACAGAAAAGCTGAATACGAAAACAACAGCGGTTGTTTATAACACCCTTACCACACCCCGCGGCGGCCAGTACCAGTTGACTTTACTGGACGGCACCAGGGTCTGGCTCAATGCTGCGTCGTCTATTATTTATCCAACGGCTTTTAACGGCACATCCCGCGAGGTCGAAGTTTCCGGAGAAGTGTATTTCGAAGTGCAGCACAATGCAAAAATGCCTTTTAAAGTCAAAGTAAATAATGAACTGATTGAAGACATCGGCACCTCATTTAATATCAATGCCTATACCGATGAATCCGGTATGAGAATAACGCTGGTTCAGGGAGCGATAAACGTATTAACGACTGCGGGTTCCAGGCAGATATCGCCCAATGAGCAGGCGTTGATCCTGAACGATCAGTTAACTGTTATTAAAGAGGTGGATGTTAATAAAGTGATCGCCTGGAAGAAAGGTTTATTTGAATTTAATCAGACGACACTGCCTGTTATCATGCGCCAGATCAGCCGGTGGTATGATGTGGACATTTACTATGAAGGAACCGTTTCAACGGAAACATTCGGAGGGGGCATCAGCCGTAACCTGCCGCTTTCTGATGTCCTGAAATTACTGGAGACCAATGGCGTAAAATTCAGACTCGAGGGGAAACAACTTTTTGTCAACTATAAACCTGCCCAATGATCCGTACTAAATGAATTATCATTGACCTGAAATAAAAAAGCCAGGAGTGTTGGAGCACCCCTGACCGAAGCCTGGGTCAACTTTTATTCAATCGTCGAAGACTGCTATTATTCACCCAAACAAATCAAAGTTATGGCTTTCATGCCTTTTTGTGTCCCCCCGAGACGGGGATTTACCAAAACGAAGACGAAGGTTTTCAGGATCATGAGACTTACCGGTTTTCTTTTACTCGCGGCTGCGCTGCATGTGAGCGCCACGGGAACCTCCCAAAAGGTCACCCTTTCGCTGGATCATGTGCCGGTTCAAAAAGTGTTTGCCGAGGTATTCAGGCAAACGGGGATTTCAATTGTTTACACCGAATCGATGTTCAAAGACTTTTCACCGGTGACGATTCATATGCGGGACGCAAGCCCTGAAGAGGTTTTGGACAAGTGCCTAAAGGATCAGCCATTCGCTTATTCGATGGAAGGGTCGATGATTGTGATTAAAAAAAAGGTTTCGCCTCCCGCCGTTGCTGACTCTTCTTTTTCTTCGCCTCCGCCGATAGATATTCATGGCCACATCACCGATAGCTCGGGTGCCCCACTCGCAGGAGCCAGTGTAACAATAAGGGGAACCAAGACAGGAACAACAACAGATGTAAACGGGAACTTTGAATTGAGAAATGCAAAAGAAAATGTGATATTAATTATTTCTTATACCGGATATACTACTAAACAAATTAAAACGAACGGGCATGATTTAACAGTTCTTTTAAGCAAATCCAATAGTCCGCTGGATGAAATTCAGGTAATAGCATACGGTGAAGTAAGCAAAAGGTTTCAAACGGGAAATGTGACGACGGTGAAGGGGGAGGATATAGCGAAACAACCAGTGAGTAATCCTTTATTGGCATTAGAGGGAAGAGTGCCGGGTTTGTTTATTACACAGGTGAATGGGTTGCCGGGAAGTGCTGTTATTGTGCGGTTGCAGGGTCAGAACAGTATACTTAACGGGAATGACCCTCTTTATGTCATCGATGGAGTCCCATTTACATCGCAATTGCTTCCCACAACGACCGGTGGTCCGCTTGGCAGTTCAGGTGCCTTTTCAAATGGCACTTCTTTGCAGGGAAATCCCCTGAGCTATATTAACCCTTCTGATATAGAAAGCATAGATGTATTAAAAGATGCCGATGCAACAGCTATTTATGGATCCAGAGCTGCCAATGGCGCAATTCTAATTACCACTAAAAAGGGGAAGATCGGGCAAACTAAAGGAGAGATTAACCTGCAGCAGGGATGGGGCCATATTACCCGTAAGATAAATCTGTTGAATACCCAACAATATTTGGAAATGCGACATGAAGCATTCAGGAATAATGGAGCAACCCCTGACTCAAACTATGATTATGATCTGACACTCTGGGATACGACAAGGAATACAGATTGGCAGAAAATATTTATTGGAGGAACGTCACAATATACGAATGTAAATGCGAGCGTTTCCGGTGGAACATCTGTAATGCAATATTTGGTAGGTGGAACTTTTCATCGGGAGACTACAATATTCCCGGGGAATTTCGATGACAAAAAGGGGTCATTGCATTTTAATATAAACAGCCAATCAATAAATCAAAAATTCCACCTTCAATTGACAGGAAATTATTTAATTGATAATAACCTATTACCACAGACAGATTTGACCGCCTCAGCCTTGAACCTGGCACCGGATGCACCCGCACTCCATAATCCCGATGGAACCCTGAATTGGATGGTTGCTCCTTCCGGCGCTTCTTCCTGGTATAATCCTCTGGCTGGTCTCTATAACACGTATCAGAATAAAACCAATAATTTAATTAGCAATCTTGTTTTAGGATATAAGCTTTTCAATGATATAGAAATAAAAAGCAGTTTCGGATATACCAGCTTACAAACAAATGAATTTGCTCCTTCTCCCCTGATTGCATACAAACCAGAACAGCGATCATCCAACACAAGCAGCGCATTGTACTCAAATAGTACTATCAATTCCTGGATAATAGAGCCTCAGGCTTTTTATAAAAGAAATATTGGAAAAGGGAGATTGGATTTTTTAATAGGAACTACTATTCAACAAAACAATAGTAATGGACAGGCATTAGCGGGTGTTGGATACAATAGCGACGCGGTATTAGCTAATATCCTTTCTGCAACCACTATTGTTCCCGTTTCTTCAGTTGCTTCGGTTTATAAATACAACGCTGCGTTTGGGCGATTAAGCTATAATTGGGACAGTAAATATTTATTGAATTTTTCAGTACGCAGAGATGGAAGCAGCAGGTTTGGTTCCCAGAACCGGTTTCATAATTTTGGAAGCATCGCAGGTGCATGGATATTCACCCAGGAAAGTTTTATCCAAAATAATTTGCCTTTTCTCGACTTTGGAAAGTTAAGAGGAAGCTTTGGAACAACTGGAAATGACCAGATTGGGGATTATCAGAATTTGAATTTATATAGTCCAAATATTGTTGGCGTTCCGTATCAAAATACTACTGGTTTGGTTCCCAATGGGCTTTCTAATCCTTATCTGCAATGGGAAGAAACTAAAAAAATTCAATTCGGGTTGGATCTGTCATTTTATAAAGAGAGGATATTATTGACGGCAAATTATGTTCATAACCAGTCTTCTAATCAATTATTAAGCTATGGGCTGCCCATTATTACAGGATTTTATACTGTCAATAAAAATTTTCCCGCTACCGTTCAAAATACTGCCTGGGAACTTAGTTTAACTACAACGAATATAAAAACAAGAAATTTTAGCTGGACAAGCAATATAAATCTTACCATTCCGAGAAACAAGCTGATTTCTTTTCCTGATTTGGCTAGTTCATCTTACAGCAATAGCCTGATTGTTGGCCAGCCTGTAACCATTCTGAAAAAATTTCATCAGATAGGCGTTAACGATAGCACAGGTATCTATGAATTTGCAGACAGTAAAGGCAGTCCAACTTACAATCCTTCATATACAACCGATCAGACTGCAATAATTGATAGGGCGCCCAGGTACTATGGAGGCTTTCAAAATAGTTTTAGCTATAAGGGATTTCATTTGGATTTTTTATTTCAGTTTGTAAAACAAATTGGCGCCAGTTATGCATATACCTTCATTCCGGGAGTATATATTGGTGGTTCCGTTAATGGTTATAATCAACCTGTTTCTGTTTTGAGCCGATGGCAAAAACCAGGGGATAAAAGCAATATCGAGCGGTTTTCCTCAGATTTTAGCACGGCAGGTGCCTATTCTTATTCAGCCGGCAGTGACGCTGCATTTACTGACGCTTCTTTTATCCGGCTAAAGAACCTTTCTTTTTCATGGGAATTGCCGAAATCCCTATTGCAGAAAACTCATTTGCAAGGTTGCAGAATATTTATGCAGGGCCAGAATTTACTGACTATTACACACTATGCCGGAATGGACCCCGAAAATCAAGGTACAGTTACATTGTCATTGCCTCCGCAAAAAGTACTTACAGTGGGTTTTCAAATGGGATTATAAATTAAATAATTAAAACTATTATAAAAAATGATTATGCTGTCAATAAACAAACTGCAATATCACACTAAGCGGATACGAAGCATAGTGAATGAGATAAAACGAACAACTTTTTGCTTTACGCGCTTTTTAAACAGTAAATCACGTTTGTTCCCGTTAGTATTTTTTTATTCTTTTAGCCTAATTGTTGGACTAGTGGGCTGTAATAAGCTTGTAGAAGTAGCTCCTCCTGTTACATCAATCACTGACGATAATGTATATGCTTCTGATGCAACAGCTATAGCGGTTCTAACAGGAATCTATGGGCAATTGAGCACGACGAGTAATTATAACAGTATGGGATTGACAACGATCTCATTATTTTCGGGTTTGTCTTCAGATGAATTGACATTATTCGGCGGGGGGACAGGTAATTATAATGCATATTATACAAATAATTTATCTGTTGGTGCCGGCGGCTTTGAATACTGGAATAATATTTATCCATACATATTCACCTGCAATTCAGCAATTGAAGGACTCGCTTCCGGGAGTAGTCTGACTCCTGCTATAAAACGACAACTGGAAGGGGAAGCCAAATTTATGCGTGCGTTATTTTATTTTTACCTGGTAAACTTATATGGGGATGTTCCATTAGCATTGAGTACTGATTACTCATTGAATGGATTATTATCTCGCAGCAGTAAGGCGCAGGTATATTCACAAATTGTAAATGATCTTAAAGATGCCCAAACATCTTTAAGTGCCGATTACCTGGATCCTACTTTGCTCAATACAACAAATGAAAGGGTGAGGCCCACAAAGTGGGCAGCTGCCGCACTTCTGGCCAGAACATATTTATATACCCAGAATTGGGATAGTGCCGAAGTTCAGTCAACATCGGTCATTAATAATTTATCAATGTACGGCCTTGATTCACTCAACGGCGTATTTCTGGCAAATAGTACTGAGGCTATCTGGCAACTACAACCCGTTAATACTGGCTGGAATACGGAGGACGCGAGGGTATTTATCATTCCTTCTACCGGTCCTGACCCATTTGCTTATCCGGTTTACCTGAGTCCTCAACTTTTAAATAGTTTCGAATCAACCGACCTTCGAAGGACCAATTGGATAGACAGTACTATTGTTGCAGGAAACACATACTATTTTCCTTATAAATACAAGGTTAATTTACAAGGAGCGCCGGTAATGGAATATTTGATGATGCTTCGATTGGGAGAACAGTACCTGATACGTGCTGAAGCCAGAGCATATCAAGGGAATACGACCGGAGCCGTTCAGGATTTAAATATAATTCGGATAAGGGCAGGTCTTCCCCCTACGACAGCTGCCTCGCAATCAGACTTAATAGCAGCCATCCAGCATGAAAGGCAAGTAGAATTATTCACAGAACTGGGCCAGCGATGGTTGGATTTAAAACGAACAGGATCTGTAGACTCAGTGATGAATTCGGTTTGCCCTCTGAAGAATGGCAGTAATTGGGTCACTAATCAAAAATTGTATCCTATCCCCTTAGGTGATATTCAGAGGGACCCCAATCTCGTTCAGAACCCCGGGTATTAGAAGGATGATCTTACAACAGGCATGGACGGCGAAAAAGGAAGGCGATTTAATAAAAGCCAAAATATTACTATGAAAATTATTAATGAAATAGGAAGGATTAGGCAATACTTGTCAATATTAATTTTATTGCCCGTAATTCTGCAAGCACAGGTAAATAAAGGAATTCAATTTGAGACCGGGCTTAATTGGAAACAGGTATTGGAAAAAGCGAAACTCGAAAGAAAAAACATTTTTATAGATTGCTTTGCCACCTGGTGTGAGCCTTGTAAATATATGGAGAAAAATGTTTTTCCTAACGACACCGTAGGTAGCTATATGAATGAACAATTCATTTCTGTTAAAATTCAGTTCGACTCAACAAAGGAAGACAATGAAGAAGCCCGGAAATGGTATAGCGACGCTAATTCCCTGAGAGAAAAATATAAAATTACCGCCTACCCAGCTTACCTTTTTTTTACTTCAGAAGGTAAGATTCTGCACAAGGACGTTGGGGCAAAGTCAATCGATGATTTTATTTCTGCGGTGGCTAATTCGTTAAAGCCGGAAAAGCAGTATTACATTTTATTAGATGATTATCAACGGGGGATAAAAAATTATAAGGGTTTGCCATATCTGGCAAATACTGCAGAACGTTTAGGGGAAAAGGATCTGGCTTATTCGGTTGCCTGTGATTATATAGGTAATTATTTATTTTCCTTAGAGGAGGGAGAGTTTTATTCAAAGAAAAATATTGAGTTCATGGACGTGTATATTGAGAATTCAGGAGATATGAGTTTCGATATATTTTACAAGCATTCGGAAAGGGTAAATAGTATTATGGGAAAAAAGGAATACGCACAAGGCATTGTTGACCGGATAATTACTAAAGAGGAAATTGATCCAATAAAGCAGTTAAATGAAAATGCGGAAGACCTTAATTGGAAGAAGATGTATATCAATATAAAACTAAAATATGGGAAAAGTTATGCGGATCGCAATATTTTGAAAGCTAAAGAGAGTTGGTACTTCAAAAAAGAAAAATGGGCAGAATTTATAAATTATGCTATTAAAGATATTGAGACTTATGGCGTCGATACCACTAGTTTTTGGGGTGATGCAATATTAAACGACACGGCCTGGTACATTTTTCTTCATAGCAAAAATAGAAATCAAATCAAACAAGCAATTAAATGGATGCAAAGTGTAACAGTGAGGAATCCAAAATCCTCCGGTAATCTGGATACTTATGCAAATTTGCTTTATAAACTGGGAAATAATAAGGAGGCGATTCAGGTGGAAGAGGCCGCTGAAGGATTGAGCCCGGATGCTAAAGATATTCAGGACGTTCTTACAAAGATGAGAAAGGGAGAACCAACGTGGATAGGCAGTAATTAGTCGGGAACGTTGGTTTATAAGCATTTACCAGTGTTGCATTTGGGCAAATTCCACTAAATAAATAATGTATGAAAAGATTTTTGTTATCGATATTTTTTATCAATTATGCTCTGGTTCTTTTTTCACAGAAACCTCCAATCGATACCTCGGCCATAAGAAACTGGCCATCGATGCAGGAATATGGTACAAGCATCACTAATAATGGTAAATTTTTTCTGTATACTATTAACAATAAACCTGTATCGGGTAACACACTTGTCGTGAGATCAATCGATGGATCCTGGCAAAAGGAGATACCAGATGCTTCTCCTCTTTTTTTTACTGAGGATAGCAGGCAATTGGTATTTACAGACAGAGACACACTCTTTTTTCTAACCCTGGGAACAGATGAACAAACATATGTTAGTGGTGTAGTATCGTATAAATGGCCAGGGTCCGGGCGAAAAGAAATGATAGCATATCAACAAAATAATCCGGAAAAAGCTCTTGTTTTACACAATTTGATTACAGGTCAGGATAATCGTTTTAGTTCAGTGACGGATTTTTCATTTGACGAAAATGGGAAGGTATTATTACTCAAACAGGAAATCGGTCATGGAAATTCCTACAGCACTTCATTACAATGGGTCAGTTTGCGGGATGTTACAGCTCATCAAATTTGGTCATCTGATTCTTTAACCATAAGAGGTTACAGTTTTGATACGGCAGGATCCCAATTGGTTTTTTCTGTAGCAGAAAGAGAAGCAGGGAAGTTTGTAAATTCAATCTGGTATTATAAAATTGATATTGATAAAGCCATTATGAAGGTTGATGAGCGGTCTGCCGGCATTGACTCAGGGTTATCAATAAACAATTATCCTCCCTATTTTAGCAGGAACGGTAACTGGATCTTTTTTCAAATCCAATCACCAGTGGATGATAGAAAGCCTAAGCCTGATGCGGTTCAGGTTGATGTTTGGAATTATAAAGACGTTGTTTTACAATCTGAACAGTTGAATTCGACAAATCCTTCCGTACAAAAAAAGAACTCATTTATAACAATAGTTAATGTTAACATTAAAAGTAATCGTGTTCGGCGCCTGGAAACCGAAACCGAAGAAATTGCGACTGATGTAAATAAAATAAATGGAGACATTTTAATTTTGTACGATCGTGCCATTACAGTGCCCTGGTGGAGATTTGAACAAAGAACCTTTCATATGATTTCTTTGAAGGATGGCTCACGAAAATTTTTGAAGCAGGACGACTATTCTAAACCCACAGCATCGCCGGAAGGGAAATATGTTGTTTATTACGATCGAAGGAAGAGAAATTATTTCAGCTATGATATTGAGCAAGGAAAGCTTCGTAACATATCCCTTGGAATTAACCAAAAATTAGGTAACGAAGATGAGTACAACGCACAGGGATATTCACTGGAACTTGGGATAGCAGGATGGATAGAACATGACGCAGGTTTATTGGTCTATGATAATTATGACATATGGCTGATAGACCCTTCCGGTAAAAAGGCAGCTGTAAATATTACGAATGGGTATGGGAATTTGCATCATGTTAAATTGCGATTAGTCTATGAAAAGGACGATCAGGATATTTTTATAGTTCATTCAGCCAATGACAGCTTATTACTTACCGGGTATGATGTTTTCAACAAATACAACGGCTTTTTTCGTAAATGTATAAATGAAAAGAGAGATCCTGAATTACTCACTATGGGACCCTATACATTCTATCACACGGAGTCGCAGGTTCCAAGCGCTGATGAATATGATAACGGAATGAGACCAGTTAAGGCTCGTGATGCCAATATTTGGATAGTAAAACGTCAGACTGCCAGCGAAGCTCCCAATTACTTTCTGACAGATAATCTTAAAGACTTTAGACCTTTAACGGACCTGCAGCCTCAAAAGCGGTATAATTGGTTAACCACTGAGCTCGTTAGTTGGAGGCAGTTGGATGGAACTACCTCACAGGGTATTCTTTATAAGCCGGAAGATTTTAACCCAAAAAAAAGGTACCCATTAATCTTTGAATGCTATGAGCAATTTTCATATTTACTTTTCGAATATCCCCAACCAGAACTTGCCAGGGCAAGAATTGATATCCCCTGGTTTGTGAGTCATGGGTATCTTGTATTTACACCTGATATTCACTATTCAGTAGCAAATTTATCTGATACAATCACTTACCAGCACGCCTATAATTCGATTGTATCTGCGGCGCGGTATTTGGCTAAGAAACCCTGGATTGATGCGGGCAGGATAGGACTCAATGGACATAGCTTTGGAGGAGGGGAAACAATTAATTTAATAGCACATACGCATTTGTTTGCTGCTGCTGCGGAAGCTGCCGGAAGGAGTGATTTCGTCAGTGCATATTCAACATTATCAGATTTGGCCGGAACATTCGACGATGTGCAGGAGGTTTTCGAAGTTACCCATGAAAGGTTTGGATTGGGGGCCACCCTTTGGAAGCGACAGGATTTGTACCTTAGAAGTTCCTCTGTTCTTATGGCAGACCATATCAACACGCCATTATTAATAATGCATAATAAAGCAGATAATGCAATTAATTGGGGCCAGGGAGTAGAAATGTTTCTGGCTCTTCGCCGGCTCGAGAAAAGAGTGTGGATGCTGCAATATGATCACGGAGGACATATGCTCCTATCTGGCAGCAATGATGCCGCAGATTTTACAATTAGAATTGCCCAGTTTTTTGACCATTATTTAAAAGGAGCACTCCCTCCCAAATGGATGACCGATGGCATTCCGGGGAACTTGAAGGGAATTGAGTCAGGATTGGAGTTGGACAAAAGTGGGAAACGGCCCTGATGGGTATCTCGGTTTTCTGACAGAAAATAGTTACCCGAAATCGGACTGTCGGACTACATCGCGTTCAGCAGCCTGTATGAAGAATAACAAATCTGTATCAGTTTGTCGGACAGTTTATTAACGCATTCAATAGGATGTTAGATTACTTCGCGCGCATGATATTAAAAATCATCTCCTAAAAGGAAATCAAGTAGTTTGGTTAATTTTTGATTAAATTTATGTTTTTAATATTAACTACTCTTCTTGTCTGGACAGGAATTACCAAATGAATCCGAACTTCTGAAGCGCCTGCGCGAAGGGGATCATGAGGCATTTACCATTTTATACCGGCATCACAGCGAACTCCTGTATTATAATATCTTATCACTGGTAAAAGATCAGACAGCGGCGGAAGAACTGGTTCAGGAAATTTTTTCGCGTGTATGGCTGCGTCATGCAGATCTCCGGATTCATTCCAGTTTCAGGGGATATCTGTTTCAATCGGGCAAAAACATTGTTCATGATTTCTTTCGCAGGCTGAACCGGGAAGAAGTACTCTACAATCGTATCAGGAATATTGCAACGGAAGAATATTTTCATGTCGAAGAGGCGATGCTGGCTAAAGAGAATGCGGGTCTTCTTCAGGCGGCGATAGAACATTTATCTCCACAACGCCGCAGGGCATTCGAACTTTGCAAGATGGACGGATTTTCCTACCAGGAAGCGAGCGAAAAGATGGGAATTTCTCTTTCTACCCTTAAAGATCATATGGCCAATGCCCGGGAGTCTATGCGGGAATACATATCGCGCAACCGCGAAATGGCCATGGTAATTGCTATTTTCCTTTTATTTCGGGCCAGATAATCTCCCAGGTTAAAAAAACATTACCGCCCGACCGATATTTCCCGCTTTCCTTTCGTCTTTATTAAAACAGGCTTTTGAAAAAAGGGGAATACTACAGGCGTCTTTACCGGAAATATGAACAGAATCAGTGCTCCCCCGCGGAAGTGGATGAGCTGTTGTCGTATTTAAAATCCGAAGGATTTGATGATATTTATGATTTTGTTTCGAAGGATTCAGCCAACAAAAAATATCCCGCCGATCCCATTTTAGGCCAAAGACTGGAACAACGCCTGCAAAATATACTGAGCCAGGGGCCATCTTGTGAAGCGCCGGTTAAAAGAATGTTGCCTTTTCGCCGCGTTGTTTTAGCCCGTGTTGCAGCGGCCGTAGTTATTCTTCTGATCGTAGTCCCAGCCACATATTTTTATTTGGGGTCCCGCAAAAATACCAAGTCAACAACACAAACCGAATCCGTCGCTGTCATCCGGGATATTTTACCCGGAACGCACAAGCCGGTCCTGACTTTAGCCACAGGTCAGCAAATTGTCCTCGATAGCACGGTCAATAAAACACTTTCTACTCAGCCAAATACTAATATAGTTAAGGCTTCCTCAGATCAATTGGCTTACGAACCGGCCGCCGCCAGAAGTTTAGAATCAGCTACTACTTATAATACGCTGACTAATCCGCGCGGCTCAACCGTCGTTCATCTTAGTTTGTCGGACGGAACCACAGTCTGGTTGAATGCGGGGTCGTCCATTACCTATCCGATCAGCTTTAATGCAGGCAATCGTGACGTGGAAATTACCGGAGAAGCTTATTTCGAAGTAACGAAAAACCCACATAAACCGTTTACAGTAAAAAAGAAAAACAGTGATACTAAAGTCACTGTTCTCGGTACTCATTTTAATGTGAATATGTATGACGATGAACCTGAAAGCAAAATCACTTTACTGGAAGGATCGGTAAAAGTCTCGTCCTCTTCTAGAAATTTGTTGCTGACACCCGGAGAGCAGGCAAGCGTGTCAAAAGAAAACATGAGTACCACCCGGGATGTAAATATTGAGGCTGTGATGGCCTGGAAGAACGGACAATTCCTGCTCAAATCCACAGATCTCGCGCAACTCTTAAGACAGGTATCCCGCTGGTATGATGTAGATATTGAGAACAATAACAAAAGTCTGAATATAAAATTCGGCGGTTCAATTGCACGAAGTGTCAGTTTATCAACCGTCATGGAAGCCTTAAAAATAAACGGCGTGAAGTGTAGCCTGGAAGGAAAGAAATTAGTTGTTGAATAAGAGGTAACTAAAAACAAAACCAGAAATGCTACGAACATTTCTGGCGGTCGTTCAGGTAACCTTCATAAATACAATCGGCAGACTGCTTTAATCACATAACCTAAACATTGCAAATTTATGCATTTTACGGACTTTAATCTCCGTGCCTTTTTGGGCCGGGGAATTCACAAAACCGTCGTTCGGGCAATGAAATTAACGGGCATTTTATTAATCATCGCCTTACTGCATGTCAGTGCGGCGGGGCTTTCTCAAAAAGTGACTCTTTCTCTGAAAGATGCGCCGTTGGAAAAAGTCTTTGATCAGATCAAGCAACAAACCGGACTTTCATTTTTGTGGGACGAGCAGGTACTTACCAAAACGATGCCGGTCACGCTCGACGTAAAGGATGCGGCCGTTTCAGATGTACTCGATGCCTGTTTGAAAAACCAGGGATTATCCTATTCGATCATTCAGAATATGGTGGTGATTAAAAAATCGAGCCCGATTATCCGGCAGCCTATGGTAAGCACGCCGCCGGTTGAAGTTCATGGCCGCGTAACAGATAGTCTTGGTAATCCATTGGCAGGAGCGAGCGTGACAATAAAGGGGAGTAAGTCAGGAACTTCAACCGACGCGAATGGAAATTTTGTTTTATCCAATGTAAAAGATAACGCTACAATGTTCATCTCTTATACGGGATATGAAAGCAGACAAATAAAAGTGGACGGCAGCAGCGACGTATCTGTTCATCTAAATAAATCCAACAGCCCTTTAGATGAAGTCCAGGTCATTGCTTATGGAACAACTACACAGAGGCTGAGTACTGGCGATGTTACAACAATACAATCAAAAGTTATTGAGCAACAACCAGTGAGCAATCCGATACTGGCATTGGAAGGTCGTGTGCCAGGCCTGAGCATAATTCAAAGTACAGGTTTACCCGGTAGTGGAGTAACAGTTCGAATACAAGGGCAGAATAGTATAAACAATGGCAACGATCCGTTTTATGTCATTGACGGTGTGCCCTACACTTCTCAGGTACTACCGGCGTTGTCAGGTATTCAGGGCAATTCCGGCGGAGTAATCGGGGGAGTTGTTAACAGTACAGGCGGGAACCCGCTGAATTATATAAATCCTTCGGATATTGAAAGTATTACGGTTCTGAAAGATGCGGATGCAACGTCTATTTATGGCTCCCGGGCAGCAAATGGAGCGATATTGATTACAACAAAAAAAGGGAAAGGGGGTCGAACAAATGTAGAGGTCAATATGCAGAACGGTTGGGGGAAAGTAACCAGGATGCTGGATGTTTTAAATACCCCGCAATATCTGCAGATGCGTCACGAGGCAATTGCCAATGACGGACAGACTACTGGTCCTACAGATTATGATATAAATGGAACATGGGATACTACCAGTAATACAAACTGGCAAAAAACATTGATCGGCGGTACGGCTCATTACGCTACAATAGACGCCAGCATATCAGGAGGAAATGCCCGGACTCAATATTTAGTCGGTGGGACTTATCATCGCGAAACCACTGTATTCCCTGGGGATTTCGCAGACCAAAAAGGCTCGGGTCATTTCAGTCTCAATACCACGTCAGATAATCAGAAGTTAAAATTTCAATTGTCAGCAAACTATCTGGTAGACAATAACAATATCATGAGCTCGGATATTACGTTTTATGCCGTAAGTACCGCTCCGGATGCACCCACACTGTATAACAAGGACGGAAGCTTAAACTGGGCGCCAACTACATCAGGAACTTCTACGTGGACGAACCCCCTGTCTTATTTGCTGCAAACGTATAGTATCAAAACAAGCAATTTAATCAGCAGTGCTGTCATTAGTTATGAATTCTTGCCGGGATTTAAATTGCTCAGCAATTTTGGGTACACAAATTTGCAATCCGATGAAAAGATAATCAGTCCACTGACAGTTAATGCCCCCGAAAACAGACCCTTTTCCCAGAGGGTCGGAGTCTTTGGCGATAACAATATCAACTCCTGGGTAGTTGAGCCCCAGTTAAATTACAAAGGCAATATTGGTTTGGGAAAGCTTGAGGTATTACTGGGAGCATCCGTTCAACAAAATAATAGTGAAGGTCAACAGCTATATGGAGTCGGTTATAACAGCGATCTGGTGATAGGGGATATTAAATCAGCTTCCACAATTATTGCAGGTTCTTCTATAAACTCGATGTACAAGTACAACGCCCTGTTTGGCAGATTGAATTATAACTGGATGGATAAATATTTAATTGATATTACGATTCGCCGTGACGGGAGCAGTCGTTTTGGAGAACAAAATCAATATCATAATTTCGGTGCCGCCGGCCTCGGCTGGATATTTTCACAGGAAGATTTTATACGTGATAACTTCCGTTTCCTGAGTTTTGGTAAATTAAGAGCCAGTTATGGCACCACAGGAAGTGACCAGATAGGAGACTACCAGTATTTAAGTTTATATAGTCCGGTAAATAATGTATCTGTAGCGTATCAGGGTATTACGGGACTATTGCCAAATGGATTGCCCAACCCCTATTTGCAATGGGAAGAGACGAAGAAATTACAGTTTGGATTGGAAATGGGTTTCTTAAAAGACAGGATTACTTTTATCTTAAGTTATTTTCAAAACCATTCATCCAATCAATTACTGCCTTATGCACTTCCGATTATTGCAGGATTTTCATCCATTACAAAAAACTTCCCGGCTACGGTTGAAAACTCGGGGTTAGAATTTAGTTTAACTACCACAAATATTAAGACTGCCAACTTTAACTGGATCACCCAATTTAACCTGAGTATTTTAAGAAATAAATTGGAGTCTTTCCCAAATATTGAAAATTCATCATACTCGTCTGCACTGGTTATCGGCCAGCCGATAACCATCCAGAAAGTCTATCATTTATTGGGAGTAAATGACACTACAGGAATTTATCAGTTTGCTGGCACGAAGGGAACACCCACGTATAGTCCTACCTATGGTACAGACAATAATATCATTATTAATACTTCGCCTGAATATTATGGGGGGTTTCAGAATGATTTTGTATATGGAAATATTGAATTGGATATTTTCTTCCAGTTCGTGAAGCAAAAAGGGCTAAACTACTTTTATGGAAGCCTGCCGGGATATCATTATACCAATCAGCCGATATGGGTTTTAAATAGCTGGCATCAGCCAGGTGACCATGCCGCCCAGCAGCAATACAGTTCTACCTACGCAAACATTTATCAGCAATATAGCGATGCGAGTCGCACGAGCGACGGAGCTTATACAGATGCTTCCTATATCCGCCTGAAAAATATCTCATTTAACTACCGGTTGCCTGATAAATGGGTAAGGAAAATGAATTTTCAGAATTGCAAAATATACATTCAGGGACAAAACATTTTCACGATCACCAGTTATAAAGGAATGGATCCCGAAACCCTCAGCTCAACCACGTTGCCACCATTAAAGATCTGGGTTATTGGACTGCGGTTTGGGTTATAATAAAATTATGTGGGTGACGCGAAACCGATTTGATAACAAAAAAAAATTACGATGATATTTCACAAATACAGGCCGTTTAGTTTGAGCATTACCCTTTCATTTATTATTGCATGCCTTACTCAGATTTCCTGCAAAAAAATGTTATCCGTTCCAACCCCGGACACGAGTATCAGTGCTAACAACGTCTATTCGAATGATGCCACCGCCATTTCCGTGTTAACGGGGATCTATGCGCAGATTAGTTCGCAAAGGCTCACATCCGGGGGTGTTAATTCCTTATCGCTATTGCCGTCACTATCCGCAGATGAGCTGACACTATTTGGCGGGTCAACGAATGTTACTTACGGCAACTATTATATCAATGCACTGAATAGCTCCAATCTGGGATATCTCGACTTCTGGCACACATTTTATCCGTACCTGTTCTTTGCCAATTCGGCTATTGAAGAAATAAGCAATTCCGTTTCCCTGTCGGTGCCAGTAAAGCAACAGTTGCTGGGAGAGGCAAAATTTGTGAGAGCATTTTGCTATTATTATCTGTTGAGTTTGTACGGGGACGTGCCGATTGTCACAGGTACTGACTACACACTAAATTCCGTTCTTCCCAGGTCTCCCAAAGAGCAGGTGTTGGCCCTGGTAGTTTCGGATTTGAAGGAAGCGCAAAATCTTTTGAGTGATACCTACCTGGACGCGACTTTATTGAACCCGACAACAGAGCGGGTAAGACCAACTAAATGGGTAGCCGATGCGTTGCTGGCAAGAACTTATCTTCTGCTAAAAGCTTATGATAGTGCTGAAGTGCAATCGACCGCAATTATCAATAACGCTTCGCTTTATTCACTCGACACTTTGAATGGGGTCTTCCTGAAGAACAGCAACGAAGCCATATGGCAATTGCAACCGGTCGTTACCGGTTGGAATTCTCCGGACGCTCAGACACTCATTCTACCGGCTACCGGTCCGGACGGTTATGCATGGCCGGCGTATTTAAGCAATACACTGTTGAATAGTTTTGAGCCGGGAGATCAAAGAAAGGCTGACTGGATTGACAGTATTGCGGCAGGTGGGATTACATACTATTTCCCATTTAAGTATAAATTAAACTCTTTAACCAGCCCGGTAAATGAGTATGAGATGGTATTTCGATTGGGTGAGCAATATCTCATCAGGGCAGAATCGAGGTTACAACAAAATAATACCTCGGGATCTACATCGGATCTGAATATCGTACGTGCAAGGGCGGGTCTACCCAACACGACGTCCTCAACGAAAGAAGATTTAATGAATTCAATCCTTCATGAACGGCAAACTGAATTATTTACGGAATGGGGAAGTCGTTGGTTGGATCTGAAAAGAACAGGATCGGTCGATTCTGTAATGAATATTATTTCACCTCAGAAAGGAGGTATATGGACATCTACTGCGCAATTATATCCCATTCCACTTTCTGAGATTCAGCGTGACCCCAATCTGACTCAAAATCCGGGATACTGAAGTGTCGGTTTACGGATAAATCGGATCGTTTCAGAATTTCCGTAAGGATTCCTATTTCATTTATAAAAAAGAAGATAAGATGAGCCGGATACTGTTTTTAATGTTTTTGATCCCGTTACTTTCAAAATCACAAATAAAGATATCCGATGCCGGTGCTTCCGGCGGAATTGCATTTGAAGAGTCATTAAACTGGGACCAGATAATTGAAAAAGCCGGGAAAGAAAATAAAATGATTTTTGTTGACTGTTACGCGACCTGGTGCGGGCCCTGCAAAATGATGGATAGGGATATTTATCCAGGCAAATTAGTAGGTGAATATTTTAACAGTCATTTTATTTCGGTGAAGATCCAATTCGACAGTACGTTAAAAGATAACGATCGTACAAGGTCCTGGTATTCTGAAGCCCATGCCTTGCAGCAGCAATATAAGATCATGGTTATGCCCTCTTATCTCTTCTTTTCTCCTGCGGGGAAAATCGTTCACAGGGATATTGGGCAAAAAAATGAGCCTGATTTTATAAAGCTTGGTAAAAACGCATTTGATCCAACCAAACAGTATTACACTTTGATTGATAATTATAAAAACGGTAAAATAGATTATTCTGTACTGCATTATCTGGCTATTTCTGCAAAAACATTTAAAGAAACAGAGCTTGCGCAGCAAATAGCAGAAGAATTTATTAATAACTATCTGGAAAAATTACCTGATAGCTCATTTTGTAAAAGCGACCATTTTGAATTCATCGACATATTCAGCTCAACTTTGTTAAACTCCAGAGAGAAGGCCTTTCGTTTATATTTCTATTACCCGGGGAAAGTGGATACAATTATGGGAAACGGGTACGCTTCGCGGCATGTTGAATTTATTATAAATAAGGAAGAAATACAGCCGTTGGTTAACATGTCGAAGAAAGGGGGACCCGATCCAAACTGGGATTCCCTCTATGTCACCATAAAATATAAATATGGAGATCATTATGCTGAGTCAACTATTTTAAACGGGAAAATCAGCTGGTTCGGATATAAAAAGGACTGGGAGAATTTAGTAAAATACAATGTTGAAAAAATAGACAGGGATGGTCTGGATACGACCGGAATCGATTGGGCAGTATCGAATAATATGATCTGGGACGTAATATTTACGCATAGCTCTGACAAAAGAGTATTAGAAAAGGCAGTCAGCTGGATGGAAATCATATTAACTATTCAGCCTAATGACCCACCAAGTATCGACACTTATGCTAATCTGCTTTATAAATTGGGCAGGATACGGAAGGCGATTACATGGGAAAAAAAAGCCCAAAAACTGGAACTTGAAAACTCAATCAAAGAGAACAGGGAACCTGAGAATGTGTATACGCAAACCCTTGAAAAAATGCAGAAAGGAACAAAAACCTGGGAAAATTAGGTATGAGATATTTAATGAGTGAGATGAAAAAATTCATTTTGTTTTTTTTGTTGGTTCATTTCATATTTTACATACATGCACAGAAACCGGCTGTTGACTCTTCTGTTTTCGGGAAGTGGCCCACAATTGAGGGAACACAACTTTCAAATGACGGTAAATATGCTGTTTATTGGATCATTAACCGGCCACAGGGAAGTCATACTACGGTTATTCAATCAGTAAGCGACAAATGGAAGATGGAACTTCCTGATATATATGACGCCACTATCACACAGGATAGCCGTAGGCTGATTTTTAGCAATAGAGCCGATACTACGCTTGGTTTAATAAATTTAGGCCGGTCAGAAATTAAATACGTGAAAAATGTGACATCATTCAAAACACCTTTGAACGGAACAGGTCAATGGTTGGCTTATCAATTAAATAATGGTGACAAACAACTGGTGTTAGTAAATTTATTTTCAGACGAACAAAATATATTTGATAAGGTATCGGATTATCATTTTAATGATGATGGAACCGCGTTACTGTTAAAATCCGGTGTGCATAAGGATAGTGTATTCAGTGTGGCAGTTCAGTGGGTAGATCTAAAGGATAAAAAACTGACCGAAATATGGGAAGGCGGTAGTGCGGACAATTTTATATTCGATGCCAGTGGGACTCAGTTAGCATTTGTTACTGATCAAACAATTGACAGAGATAAATCGACTGAAATTGTCTATTATAGCCAGGGCAATAAAGCTGCTTTTTTACTCACTGGTGACCTAAGACTGAGAAAAATGAATTTCGGAATCAGCGAAATTCAGCGCTTCAGTAATGACGGAAATAATATTTTTATTTCCCTTATAAAAAGGGAGGCCCCGAAAGCTGAACCCACCGGTGTAAATGTCGATATCTGGAGTTACAGGGACGCAAAATTACAATCCCAGCAATTGGAAGATCTGAACCCCAAAAATTATTTTCGCCCTCAGCCAAAATATACTTCAGTAGTTCGGATCAAGGATAGTCGTATCACCCGTTTAGAACAGGAGAACGAACAGATGTCTTACTTTCCCTATTCACCGGAATTAAAGTTTCCAGAGGATTTCGTCATCGTCATAGGAGGAGAAGGGGATCTGGATAATGAATGGAATTGGAACAGGAAAGCAGGATCCTCTGTTGTTCTCATATCCCTGTCAGACGGCTCGAGAAAAGTTATCGATAGTGGGTTGGCTTATCCTGTTGCGTTGTCTTACAAATTGTCCCCCAATGGGAAATATATCATTTATTACAACGCTGCTAATGGAAACTATTATAGTTATACAATTTCAACCAGAGAAAGAAAAAATCTGACAAACCGTATAAAAGCTATCTGGACTTCCTTCGAAAATAGAGATGAACCGGATGCCAGTTATTTGCCAATGGCCGCAGCCGGATGGATAGAGGATGGAAACTCTGTATTGTTGTATGATCATTACGACATATTTCAAATTGATCCTTCGAATACAAAGTCGCCAATAAATATTACAAATGGTTATGGATCTAAACACAAAATTTGCTTCAGGTTAGCCATTAATGACAGGTTTATGGCCTCCAGTTATAGGGAATCCACCTTCAAAGCCAATGAGCGTCAAATCTTAAGTGCATTCGATCGCGTGACAAAAGAGGACGGGTTTTATTCTGCTGATTTAGGAAATTTTAAAAATCCGGAAAAATTGTGCATGCAGCAATATATATTCAAGGGACCCGAGAGTATAAACGTCAATTCATTTACGCCTGTTAAAGCCAGGAACCGGGAAGTTTATATGGTAAGACGCATGAACGCCTCTGAATCCGAAAATTGTTTTATTACGCGTGATTTTAAAACGTTTACAGCATTAAGTGGTAACTATCCTGAAAAAAAATATAATTGGCTAACGACTAAACTGGTCAATTATAAAATGCCTGACGGAAAACAAAACCAGGGCATATTATACCTACCGGAGGATTTTGATTCTGCTAAAAAGTATCCCGTAATATTTTATTACTATGAAAAACTCTCAGAGGGTTTAAATAAATTTATAACCCCGGATGTTAGTGAAGGTCAAATGAACATTCCATATTTCGTCAGCAATGGATATTTGGTATTCACGCCGGATATCTATAAAAGAATTGGTTATCCGGGTGCGAGTGCCTTTAATGCAGTAGTGGGTGCTGCTAATTACCTGGCGTCTAAATCCTGGATTGACAGTAGGCGGATGGGATTGCAGGGCCACAGCTTTGGTGGATTCGAGACCAATTATATTATTACTCACACGAATTTATTTGCAGCTGCCATGTCGGCGTCTGGTATGTCAGATTTTATTAGTTGTTATGGAAGCATTTTCCCTTTCAGGTCTGGCACGAGCAGGCAACGGCAATATGAATTAAAGCATGACGGGATGGGAGCTTCCCTATGGCAAAGACCGGATCTGTATATCAAAAACTCACCTGTCTTAAGAGCAGATAAGGTTTCAACCCCGGTTTTAATGATGAATAATATTACAGACAGCGATGTTCCTTTTGCTCAGGGTGTTGAATTTTTTACTGCTCTTCGTCGTTTGGGGAAAGTATGTTGGATGTTGCAATATGATAAAGGAGACCATAGTGTATCCGATAGGAACGCTCAGGATCTTACTGTTCGTATGACCCAGTTTTTTGATCATTATCTGAAAGGATTACCGGCACCAAAATGGATGGTGGAAGGTATCCCGGCGAAGATGAAAAGTATTGACAACGGCTTTGAACTGGAACCCGCGGGAGTAGAACCCGGCCGCGGGCTGTTAAAAAATAATTCAGAAATAATTCGTAATAAATATTTCTCTGACAAATAGATATCTATAGGGTCTACCAGTTTCTACCCTTTAAATAAAAGATTCGACCCGGACTGAAGATGATATGATCTTCCACAAACCCTATCCCTCCATCTTCCTGAACCTGTAAATGACACTGAATAACAAAATCCTTCCCCGCAGATTCGTCTGCTGGGTCTGAACATAGTTGATACCGGTGGATTGCGAAAAAGACGATGCAGAATTCAAAAGGTCATAGGCTGATAGCCGCAATTCGCAGTGAGTTTTGAAAACAGATTTGTAGAGTGAGGCGTTCCAGAGTGAAACGCTGTGCACCGGTACACTGGATTGGCTGCCGGTCACCTGAAGATCATAATAACTCGCAATATGAACAGCGCCGGGCAGGCGATAGTTGATATTCAGATTGTAATTTTCGTTTAAGGTCTGGCTTGATGGGGAGCCTGGCAAAGAATAACTGGAATGAGTCTGTTCGATGTTGACACGGCTGTCAATGAACAGCAGATCCCTGACATGGAAATTGATATTAGCGGATCCCCCGAAACCGGTATTGGCCGCGGTGTTTTGCAGCCCGTTCACAAGGCTGATTTCATGGCCGTACTGGCCGTTGAGACTAACCGACGCATTTCCGTTTTTCTGTTTGCCCAGGGGAAACCCATAAGTTAAATGTCCCGAGCCATGGTAGACGCCCTCCACATTGACATACTCGACTTCCTGCACGCCACCGGCCAGCACGGTCGATGAACTCGTGATCTGATGTTGTGCATAGTCGGCACCGATAGTGACTTGCCAGTTCTCAAAAGTCTTTGAATTGAATGCCGCGTACCGCGCAGATAAATTATGCGTTAGTTGTTGTTTCAGATCCGGGTTCCCGACTTTGATCAGGTAGGGATTGGTGAGATCCGGCACGGGTTGCAGCTGGTCGATCGTGGGAGAGATGCTCGATCCGGAGTAATTAATATACATATTTTTCCCCCTGCCGATATCCCAGAGCAAAGAGGCACGCGGAAACCAGTTAACCGTTTGTTGTTTTAAATTCTGATGGCTGACTAAATTTAAATTTTCCAGTTGTGTCAGCTGGCCCGTCAGTCCGATCTGAAACTGGTATTTACCTTCCAGTGTGTTATACCCCGCGCTGAGTGCCTGTACAGTGGTATGATTCAGGAACCGGTTTGTGGTCACCGAATCCGGCATATCATATTTACCCGTCAGCGAATCATAATCGAAACTTTCTTTATCCGAATGGCCGCTGGAATGACTCAGCGTATAATTGAAATCGAGGATATGCCGTTTCCCGACGGGTTCTGTATAGGATGCATCTGCCGAATATCCGTTGCTGCTGGTTGTTTGCGCGGACTGCTGGTTCACGGTATTATTCGATATCACTATTCCTGCGCTGTCGAAATTCTTAAGCGCTGAAAAAAGAGTGGCCGGCTGATTTTGTTCTGAACTGTTCTGAGAAAAATTAAAATAAATCTGCCGGTTCTTTTTGTGAAACGCATGCCGGAAATCAAGGCTGTTGAAGATATTATTAACCGTTTCATTACGGGTATTTTCTGTTTTTCCGAGGCTGCTGATGTATTGATTGCCTGAGCCACCGGGATTGGCTGAACCAATGGCCGTTTTCAGGGTCTGAATGGCTACCGTATCACCGGACTGGTTGGTATTATTTTGCTGTGTATAATAACTGTTCAGGTTGATCTGGGTTGAGCTGTCCGGCGCATATTCAAACCGGCTATACACATTATAGAGGGTGTTTTTATTTTCGGTAGCCGATAAACTATTCTGAAGGATCGACGAATCACCGAGCGCTGTCTGGCGGCTGAGCTGCTGTTTCAAACTACTGTTATCATAGGATCGTCCCGTATTAATCGTTGCCTTTAATTTTGGTGTCCAGGCATCGCGGTAATTCAGCTGCAGATCGTTCAGCGTCTGTAATCCGATGCCAGGCCCGTTGAAATGCTCTGAGCCGGTGAATTGG
>Ga0206943_1060_pt1 | contig 28313 bp, 26 predicted proteins | sample Alteio_BWOrgHeat_7_FD_153243 | JGI IMG/M metagenome (GOLD analysis project Ga0206943, IMG submission 153243) | Enriched cells from forest soil in Barre Woods Harvard Forest LTER site, Petersham, Massachusetts, United States -... | ecosystem: Environmental > Terrestrial > Soil > Temperate forest > O... | reverse complement strand
CCTGCAACCAGTTATGTTATAATATTCATGGTCATGACCGCAGTCCTGAACTGGCAGGTGCTGTCAAAACGGGAACATTATCTGTTGTTGAGTATGACGGAATGATTACCGGATATACGACCCAGGTTGGTTTTCTGGGGCATACGATAGCATCAACGAACACCGGCCTGAAAGCACTGATTGGCGCATCTGCTATTTTTTCAGGCCCGGGATTTCTGCTTCCATCTCGTAATGCAGAAGTGCTGCGCTGGTGCTTACAAAACGGCTTGCGTATTATTATGCCGATGACGTTAATGAGTAAGGGATTGTATAACGATCCGGCCGGTGCTTTTCTTCCGTCTGTGCTTTATTAAGGACTCAGAAGATATTTTTATACCGGAATCTGAACTATAAATTCAGCGCCTTCACCCTCTGTGGTAATAACCTTTATTTCCCCGCCATGCGCCTTTACAATATCATAGCTTAAAGATAAACCCAATCCTGTGCCGTGGCCGGTTGGTTTGGTAGTATAAAATGGCTGAAATATTTTGTCTAATACTTTTTGGGGAATACCCTTTCCGTTATCCTTCACTTTAATTTCCAATTTATTACCGGCCTTTATTGTAGTCACATCGACGATGGGTTCATAGCCTGGACCCGCCTCTGCGCTTTTTTCTGTCACTTCATAAAAGGCGTTATTATATAGATTCAGCAATACCCTGCCTATGTCCTGGGGAACTATGTTCACCATTTGAATATCCGGATCAAAATGAGTTCTCATCGTAACATGGAATGATTTGTCCTTTGCCCGAAGGCCATGATAAGCCAATCGCAAATATTCATCAGCCAATTGATTGATGCTGGTGGGTTCTTTGAGCCCAGTGCTGGTTCTGGAATGCATCAGCATTCCTTTTACAATGGCATCTGCCCGCCTTCCGTGACGATATATTTTTTCCTCATTCTCAAAAATATTTTGTGCTACTTCTTTCGCTGACTCTAAATTCCCCTTACCCATCTCGTCCCTCATTTCTATAATCAATTCTTTGTTGACGTCTGAAAAATTATTGACAAAGTTCAGCGGATTTTGAATTTCGTGGGCAATTCCTGCTGTAAGTTCTCCCAGAGATGCCATTTTCTCTGACTGGATTAGTTGTGCCTGTGTTATTTTTAATTCTGTGTACGCTTTTTCTATCTCTTTGGCCTGCGCCAACTCCTTTACCTGTGCCTTTTGTCTCTCTTTGCGAATCGTTCTTTGTTTTTGAATTCTGTCAATACTAAAAAAAGCTCCTATCAACAACAATCCATACAAGCCATACGCCCAGTCTGTTTTCCACCAGGGTGGGTTGATGGTTACCTCCATCGTCTTCTCTGCCTTTACACCGTCTATATTAATAGCACTTACCCTGAACAAATATTTTCCCGGAGGTACATTTAAATAAAAAGCGCTTTTGTCCCCACCGGATTCGCGCCAGGTGCTGTCATAATTTTCAAGCATGGTATAATACTTATTGTTTTCAGGAGCCCGGTAATCTATGGCAGCAAAAGAGAAAGAAAAATTATTCTGGTTGTATTTTAAAGTAATGGCACTGGTTTCCTCAATTGGATTCAACAGCGTGCTTTCACTTCCGGAAAAGACCTGATGATTATTGATAAAAAACCCGGTAATATTCAATTGGAGAGGTTTACTTGTTTCGGTCATTTCCTTTGGAAAAAATGCATAAAATCCATGATTATTCCCTACAAGAATTTCGCCCTTCGAGGTTTTGCAAATTCCTCCCTGACGTAAAGTGCTTGCCCTGATACCATATCTTTTACCATAAATAAAGGATTGGGTTTTGTCTCTATTCAATTTTACAATGGCAGATTCCGTAACAATCCAAAAATTCTTTATATCGTCTTCAATCATATCGACAATATTTTCCCCGGCCAATTCAGATTGTGGATCAAAAAAAGGAGAAAATCTGTCCGATGCTATGTCGTACCTGTAAAGACCTTTTTCTGTCCCCGCCCAGATGATTCCTTCCGAATCCTTATATAATTGGTTTATAAGAATGCCATTCAGGAAGTGGCTGAACCTGCCCGAGTGTTTATCCAGTCGGTTAATGCCTCCTACCAATGAAATAGAGTCGCGCAATTCCCCCTTAAAGGCAGCTGCCCATATATACCCACTATTGTCTTCCAACACGGAGACTATCAATTTGGAATTAATGCTGCTGCTGTCATTATCCACAGGTAAGTACTGTTTAATCAATACATTTTCCCGGTTAATATGAAATAAACCTTCGCTTGTAGCCATCCATTTCGAACTATCTGTATCCTCAATCATCTGCAAGACAAACTTTCCATCAAATTTTTTTTGAATAGAACCTGGGTTGGCTTTATACTTAAACCAGGTGCAATGAAAATTTATTTTATTAAAAAGTAAAATCCCGTTGTCTGTACAAAGCCAAAGCGTATCCCGCTGATTTTGAAAAATTGAAAATATCCCGGTTTTTACCAGATTAAAGGAACCCCCGGCATCAGATTTAAATCGATGCACCAGATTTGTATTCAGATCATATTGTAGTAATCCTGTTAAAAAACCCGCAGTCCACAGCATCCCTTGTTTGTCCTCGTATATCAAAACAGTAGATGATCCTGTAGTAATATTTTTCAATTTTTTAAAAGATGGTTCTACTCGGTACAAAAATGAACTCAGATCAGTGGAAGTCAGCCATAAAACCCCGTCCCGGGATGAATATGACTGAAAACAACCCTTATCGGGATAACCATTACTGGATTCATAATGGGTGATTTTTTTTGTTGCTGTATCATACCTGCTGACTCCTGAAAAGAAGGTCCCGATCCAGATCGCCCCACTGGAATCTTCCCGAATAAAAGTTATCGGATCTAATAAACCTCCTTCTGTCAAAGCAGGCCTGCTTAATTGTTCCGGATGGGCCGGATCATAAGAATATCTTTCGAAAGTGCCTTTCTCCCGGTTCATGGTATGAAGTCCATCTCCGGCCGTGCCTATCCAGAAATTTCCCCTGCTGTCTTCACAAATTGCTCTTACTTTATTATTGACCAGGCTATTCGGATTTTTCGGATCATGCTTAAATCGGATAAAAGTTCTATTTGGTTCCATCCGGTTAAGTCCGCCTTCGTCGGGATGAGAATCATCGAATTCAAATCCGGTACCAATCCATAGTGTGTTTTTCCGGTCTTCATAAATTGCTCTTACTATATTACAACTCAGGCTGGCAGGGTTTCCCGGCTCATTTTTGTAATGGATAAATTTCCCGGTTTTTTCGTCCAGGAGATCGAGCCCGTTTTGGGTACCTACCCATAGTCTGCCCAGGTGATCCCTCAAAATGACATTGACAGATCCTGCACTCAGCGAACCGGGATCCTTCGGATCATTTACATAATGTTTGAAAATCCCGGTGCCGGGATTATACTGATCCATTCCACTCTTATAAAACCCAATCCAGATCATTCCTGCATTATCAGCATATACGGTTTCCATGTGTGTTGCTCCACTCAATGAATTTGGATTCAGACTGTCGTGACTGAAAGCAGTCATGCGGGTACCGTCATACCGGTATAAGCAACTTGCACCCTGTCCCGAGAACCACATATAACCATGGGGGTCCTGTGTAATGGCATTTATCTGACCCAGTGCTTTGCCGTTATCTCCCTCAACCAGGTTGAATTTGATCTCATTATTTTGTGCCTGGCTGCTGTGTAAGAAAAATTGCGCAGGAATCAGGAATGCTATGAGAAATTTTACTTTCATGTATTAATTATTAGTCGTCCGCCACTATTGATGTAGCGGATCTTTGAATACAAAAAAAGTTCTCTTAGGGAAATACGCTGTGGCAATGTAGACAGACCTACTTTAACTCCGGATCCGGATAACTGGCATTCCTGATAATCAAATCTAATTATTCACGCTGTATTTTACGTTTTTTTCCCGTTTGATCTATCATTCGTCTGAGTATTGAAAATACCAGGGCGTAAAAAACGGCGTGGTTGGACTTAGATAATTAAAATGAGGATCACTTTGAATAAGAATGCTGTGGCGTACCGAACAGGCCTGGGCCTGAGTTTAAGTTATGATATCGTGAAATCGCACGGCGGAGAGATCTTGTTGAATACAAAAGAAAATCAGGGAACCGAATTTACGATCACATTGCCTTCCTGACGGAGTGTCCTCTGAGCAAAATTATTGTGATCCTGCTACTCATTTCATAACGGTGAATTAACATGAAATGATTTGATTACTTTTTACATTTAGTATCTCTATTCCCACAAGTCCGCTTACTCTTATATTCTGCTATTCATAACTATTATTTTTTCATTTAAAACAACAAGGAGGTTATTATGAAATTCATGGTAACATGGCGGTTACACGCCGACAAAAGACAAGCTGCTCTGGCTGCCTTTGCTCAGATGACAGCGGCAGACGATAAAAGGGATATGGGTGACAAAATCAAACTCATTGGCCGCTGGCATGATTTCAGCAGAGGCGGCGGCGTTGCTGTCTATGAGTGCGATGATGCAAAGGCAATCGCACACTGGGCACTTAACTGGAGCAGTTTTATGGATCTTGAAACGACTCCTGTTCTGGATGATGCAGAGGCCAGAGAAGTCGGTAAAAACAGGATGGCCGGAACGGCGTGATCAAAATGAAAGGGTGCTTTTAAAATTCAGATTCATCATTCAGCAATTTACCGTACTGAGCTTCTTCCGGAGATGATTAAAATTCTCCAGAATGAGACATTGATATAACCGGTCGGCCCTTTGCGGGCCGAACCGGCTGTTATCCCTATTTTATATTAATACCGCTGCACAACCCGGTACAGAAAACGTTCCGGCTCACCGATCACACCGCTTTCGGCTCTTCTTTTTTTAATCAAATCTGATTTATAATAGGCAAAGGCTTTGGCAGTATCCGTTATGGCCGTTACCAGCACAACCTTTTTATCATCATCGGATTTATGGCCATAGGCCCTGAGGGTTATGCCATTATCCAATTTTTCCTGCCTGGCCTCTTCATATGCTTTTACCCAGGCAGCCCAATCTTTAACTGTGAATGTTGTTCTGGCCCGGAGATCTGTAGACATTGAAACGGTATCCTGGAAGGTCATCGTGTTAAGGACAACCGTAGGCGTGCCTATCACGCCCCCCTTGTGCATTGCTTTTTTCAATCCGGGATCTTTGGCAAATGCTTTTGCCTTGGCAGTGTCATCTATTTTCAAAGCTACCATGATCATATTAGAATCCTTAATACCGCGGCCAATGACATAATTATGAATGCCATTCGCCAACCGGGCAGAATCATGTTCATCGTAAGAAGCTTTCCATTTTGCATAATTGGCCACTTTGTGTGTTACCACCAGCATACTTTGCGGTGTAGTAATCGTAGTTATTTTCGGCGTGACAACAGCTGCGGTAGTGTCAACCGCGGCAGAGTCGGTGCTGGCCTTCTTTTCAGTTCCTCCTCCGGAGCAGGAAACCAGTAAGAATACCAAAGAATAAAACAGCAAGCCGGAAAATCTGGATTGTTTCATTGATTTTGATTTAGATGCGTGATAAATAATCAGGTAATGAGGGCCGGCAGTCTGTTACAAGAGGTAGGAGCGGTGCGGATTCGTGACGGGTTCCGGATAGTATTAAAATGGAAGTAAAAATACATGTCCTAAACGGGATATGGACACCTAAAAATGGATTTTTTTTATTCTTCCAGACCGGTCTGAATTTCATGGATATACCTCGGATATCTGACCGGCCGGTATCCGGACTGCCATTTATATTTGTACCCGGATCTGCATCCATAAGCTTTTACATGATGTTATTTGTCAGGAGATTAAAAAAAGCAATAAAGACACTGATTTCAAAGGATACCATTTTAGATATCCCCATAGACGGGATTTTTAAAATGGCCGGTGAATCCAATATTAAAACCTTTGTTCAGATAGGATCCAATGATGGGAAGAAAAATGATCCACTGCATCCCTATATCAGGAAAAATGGCTGGAAAGGAATCCTGGTAGAACCGGACTTAGCTAATTTCAAAAAACTGACGACTAATTACAGCCAAGCGGGAGGGCTCATTTTTGAAAATCTGGGAATAGGCCCGGTAAGAGGCGAAATGCTATTTTACAGATTAGTAAATGTTACCGAACAGGAACCCGGCTGGTATGATCAGGTGAGTTCATTTGACAGGGAAACTTTTATAAAAAATATTAATTACGGACAGGATCTGGAAAAAAGAATGACTGCTGAACCTTTACCTGTCATAACATTTGAGGACCTTCTTCAAAAAAATAATTTCCGGAAGGTAGATCTGTTGCATACCGACACAGAAGGGTTTGACTACAAAATCCTCCGGTCAATCAATTTTGCAGAACACGACATCAGAATAGTGCTTTTTGAAGGGGAATGGATGACGCAATTTGAACTCAGGGAACTCATTCAATATTTAAGGAAATACAATTATAGCATCTTCAGATGTGGGGTTGATTATGCGGGCGTTAAATTATAGATTGGTTGACGGTTGGCAGTTGACAGTTGACAGTTGACAGATTCAGGAAACAGAAAACCCCTGGCGGACAACTGAAAATAAATGCCTCAGCTTATCACCATTGATAAGCGCCTGCCCCAACCTCCTGGTTGCCTGCAAATATTTTTTCTTCGCAATGCTTGTTTTTGCTGATTCTGCGAGTTCAGTTGCCATACGCCTCCGTGCTATTTTTGCCAGTGCTTTTTTTGGGCGGGAGCGAATGAAATGTTCGTACATAACGGCTGTGCGATCATGACTCTCCTCAAACGCATTCGTTGCACGTCCCTCGTGTTCCCTGATACGAACCAACAGATCAGGAACAGCCAATGCTTCTGATTTTAAAGCTAACCTGAGTACCAATTCGTAATCTTCACGGCATATCAGTTTTGCGTCCTGATTGAATCCACCGGCTTCCTCAAAGAGAGTTCGTTCAAGCATTAATGTGCCGATGGTTACGGATGCCTCTGTGGTAAGCACTTCTTTAATGATCCATCCCGAAATCGGACGAAATTGTCCCGCTCTGTTAGGAATCGTTTGCATCTTATCATTCATTAATTCAAACCCTCCGTACCCCCAACGCTTCCCTTCCTGCAACAATAAAAATAATTGTATTTCCAGTTTTCGCGGAATCCATATATCGTCAGAATCCAGGAATGCCAGCCATTCCCCGGATCCCTCATGAACCCCGATGTTGCGTAGCAATGCTATATTCCCGGAATGTGGGTTTGTCAACAGTTTGATCCGGGGATCATTCATTGCATTGATTGCTGCAGGTGTGCCGTCATCCGACCCATCATCCACAATAATCAATTCCCAATTCCTGTATGTTTGTGCAATAACAGATGCGATGGCCTGTTGAACAAGAGCAAGACGGTTGTAAGTAGGAATTACCACAGTGACCAGTGTGTTGGAAGATATACTTTGCAAGACAGTGCTTTCGTAAATTTACACAATTCCGATCGGCTCTTCCGTCCGATTCTTTATACCTGATCAACCATCAAAATCAGAAAAGACGACAGATCGTCATCTTTACAGATCTGGAATGCTTTTTAGCGATTCTTACACCTAAACGACTGCTATGAAAGGGTGGATCAAATTCCTGGACTGTTTATTCGTGTCCATCGCCGTCATCGATTTTTATGATTCACTGGTTTTGTACCCGGCGATCATTATACCTGATCTCTCCCATTTTCAACCCATACTCTTTTTTTTTAATCAACTACTTGGCATCGTCTGTTTATTATTTGCGCTCACCTATCCCTTTCTCTGGCATCGGCAGGAAATCAAGAGCAGGGCGGATTCCGCACTTCGTCACGCCTGGTTCACCGGAATCATCCGCTATTGGCTGGCCGTGGAAATATTCAACTATGGATTTGCCAAAATCCTGGGTTCACAATTCGATCCCAGCTATTACAGGAGTGACTCTCTCTGGAATAGTCTGTCGGGACCTGACCTTACCTGGAATTTTTTCAGTTATTCCTATGCGATGTCTGTTATACTTGCTGGCTTCCAGATCGTTGGATCTGCCTTCCTCTTATTCAGGCGCACAACCCTTTTAGGCGTGATCCTCTTACTTCCCGTGATGCTGAACATAGTACTGATCGATATCTTTTTTTCCCTTCCCGGTGGTGCACTCTTAAATGCCGTTTTGTTTACCCTCGGTCTTTCTTATTTACTGTTGCTCCAATGGAGTGCGATAAAGGAATTTTTTAAAAGCAGCCGTTCGAAATTGCCGGCTATTCGTTTGGGCGGAACAAAGAATTTAATTCGCCTGCTGGCAGCTGTCTATGCGTTTACCTTTATTTACTACGTGACGACAACTAAAGCGTCGCCCGAACTGACGGGCAAATGGAGGGTCGATCAGTTAGTCAGGAATAAGGATACAGCAAGAACGAACGACTGGATGAAGGATAGCTTGTCCTGGAAAAATATTTACCTCGAAGATTACGGTCGTGCAACCTTCAGTCCCAATCCATACCTGGTAGAGACCGAAAGATCCACGACCGGACATTATATATACACGAAACCGAAACAAACCATCCGATTCGTATTGAATTCCCGGGCATCAGCAACCGACACGTTATATGCCGTGGTTACCATGGTGAATGCGGGACATATGCAATGGAAGATGATTCGTGATAAAGACAGTGTTTCCCTGATGCTATCTAAAGTGCCGGAGAATCTGCACCATTAGGGACGTTGAAGATTTTCACCTGACCGCGGTCTTGTAATCATGATTTTGAAGATGCCTGTCAACCGATTCCATATGTATCAGGTACATGGCGGCATACAGGGCGAGAATACTGAATATGATTAAGAACGTTGTACCTTTTCTGATAATCACTGAGTGTCTTGCCAATTTGCCGATTAAGAAAGCAGCTGCTTTCTCATTATTTTTCCCTTGTGGGGCAGCCTGGGTCAATATGATGGGTTCTATTTCCTTAGGGAGTTCCATGTTCCAAAATTGTTAGCCGAAAAATGTCGATTATTTCAGGGACTACCAGATGTCTGGGCGATGGATTTATATGCGGTTTATCAGAGGGAGATCCGACTTGCGGAGTGTATATCGGATGTATTTGAGTGTAGTACAAAATAGGCAATTGTATGCGTATTTGCAATACCATCGTATTATTTCTAATGCAGTATCGTAGTTATACGAGGTTCTTTGAATCGTTCCTTTTTGTTTGTATTTTAAATGTCTGATCGTTGTCTGAACCCTTTAAAATACGTCCATGGACAATAGTAAAACCATTGAACTTGAAATCCTGCTGACCATCAGCCAAAACAAAAATGTTCCCATCTATCATTTCCAGCATTTGTTTGAACACAAATGGAAAATATATTATCCACGATTTAAAGAGCTGCTGTCCGACGAAGTCTTTAGTACCACGACGCCGATCACCGGAATGCGGTCTTACGAACTAACCAGCAAAGGAAAATCCAGAATAACCGATCTGATAGAACAGCGTGAATCAGAAATTTCCGCCAGGCTGTCGCAGCTACAAAATCAAAGAACAGCCTCTGCACTGAATTGGAAAACGGTAAGGGCAAGGTTGAGTTCAGTCATTCATTTATGGGCACAATCAGGAAAAGCGGCCGATTCGGTACCCCACTCCGATTATGACAAATTGAAATCCTGGATCAGACAAGCCAAGCCGGTACCTCATAAGGCCTGATTCGCTTACTTCACTATTATTTCTCCATAGCTTATATCTCAGGGTAAACGCTCATACCCAGCTGATTTTCACATGTTTCATTCACACTATTGCCGGGAATTATTGCAGCTAAAAGATCCGACTACCGGAAGACCCGTTATCCTCTCATTGGGTATGAAGACTTCAGAAAAACTATTAATACCTCATCCGATTTCAATAAGATCGTACTGATATTGGAGAAGAAATGAATTATTGATCACTTTCCTGACGTCAGGAAAGTGATTCGTTAAGAATTGTGCATACAGCTCTGGCGACTAGACATTCTCATGAGTGCACCGTGACTTGGGAAATTCGATCAATTCGTTTCTTAATCCTGGGGTATTTCACCTCTAAATAAACTAAGCAAGATAGATAGACCGGCAGTGAGAATAAAGATTATTGTTCCGGCGATAATGGCAATAAGGTCAATAATAAATAGCCAACCGGTTCTTTCCTTATTTTTTATAAACCTGATTCCATAAATAACTGCAAATACTGAGAAAATGATGGCAAGAATTATGGAGCCACACCATAATACCATATCTCTCAGGTGAAACCAGTCAAGCATGCAAACAGAAAAAAATAATCCCGCAATCAGAAGAAATATGAAGGGTTTAAAGCGCTTGAATGTCTCCATTTTTGGTTAGTGAATTAGCCTGCTTATGTAATGCTACAAAATCTTAATGTGACGGCCGCTGATCCAGCCTGTTAGTTTGGTCGGAAATGGTTATTTGTGACTTTTATAGAACGAAAAATCACAATCAAAATTTCATTCTTTGAAGCTTGTACATTTTCCCGGATTATAGCTTTACCAGATTTCTGATTAACGGCAAATTTTATAGGGGCCGCAATCATATGTCTGGAATAAACAAAATAATAAGCATACTCGTGTATAACACAACGGCAGCGATAAATGGAATCCAGGGTTTCATGCGCTCATAAGTCTGAGATTCTGACAGTTGTTTTTGCCAAACAAACGAAACCAATATAAAACCAATAATAATATTTGACAGGTAAAATGGAAATATGTTATCCACCCACCACAGGTAATTCTGAAAATCCCCATCCCAACCGATAGTCTTGTTCAGATTCCATTGCCGACTTCGGTTCGGCCTGTACAAACTTTTTATAATCAGATGCAATATTATGTTAGTCAATAAAGTGATCAGGACCAAAGGAAAAACAATTCTTTTTTTCCCTGTCTTTCTCAAATTATATCCGACCATTAAAGCTCCCACTACACCTGTTAGCAGAACACTATATACAAAAATTGACGCTTTACTATAAAACGAGTTTTTTTTCATTGAGTGGTTGCCTGGATCATCCCGGGAATAAAATAATTGTTTGATCTTATCTTTTTGCTTTATTAAAAAGTGAATATGTGATATTGAACAGAAATAAGAATTGCGCGATCATTATCAGAATTAAAAATGCCAAAATAATTTTATCAAGATTTCGCATTATACTGAAGGAGGCCCAACCCTGGTATTCAATATAACGACGAGGGGCAAAAGGTACAGTTACCGTATTCCTTTTTCCAGTTAAAAGATCCAGACCGATATAAGTAATCCAGAAATGTATGCGGGAAAGCTTTATAATTAAATGGCGTTTAAAAATCACCGGCCATATATAGTAGAAAATGCAGAATATAAAAAAAATGATCAAAACATACAGCACAAGGCTCATAGATGTCATGAAATAATACGTATCGTGAAATTGAATGCCCAGGATATCATTTCCATATATCATATATAAAATTATCCAGCATAATCCTGCCAAAGCAAATAATATAACAGGCTCCTTATCATTCTCCGTAAACCAATTCCTGTGTAGCCAACGATACCATTTTATGACAAAGGGTAACGCAACCAGCAGAATGATGATTTGAAATACCGGCCTAACAAATGGATTAAGACCGAAAACGAATCTCTGAGGTATCCAAATTACAATAACTGGCAAAAAGTTTATTGCCAACAGCAGAATGAATACACTCAAAAGTCTTTTATACTTCATGAAAACGTAAACCTGTAAAACAATCTTATGAATTACTACAACACTTTGGTAAAACGGCTGCCAATGATGGTGATCGTTATACAATTTTGACAAACGTCAACCCGATTGATTGATTTTCCAAACTGTTTGTTTCATCGAGATATAAATGGAATCCTTCATGCATATCAGCTATTTTTTTCAGATGATCGGCTAAGGATAGCAACCCCGCTCTGTTTGCTTTTATGATTACTGAGTCTTTGTAAATTTCGGTCTTTATTACAAATCCGGGAACCCAATCAAGTTTCATAAATTAAATGTTTATAATTATCAGAATTCCACTATGATTTTCCCGTAGGCCCGCATTATACGCTCTGCCCTCTTTCGCGATAAAAATCGGTTTCCCTGGTACCCGTAATTTTAATATCCGTTATAAATGTCCAAAAAACTTCGAAATGTCGAAATAGATCTCCTGTTTAACGCTATCCGTAAACTCAATCGTAATTATATCAAAGGGCTTTTTTCCGTGCGTCGCCAGCGATTGCTGCACCACTTTGTAATTCGAATAGTGATCCCTGATCCATTGGTACTCTGCATGCACTCCCGGAGTTTCCGTTTTCTCCTGAATCACAATCGCAGTTTCAAATGATTTCCCATCTGCAATCGTCTGACTGATAGAGGCGCTGCCCGGTGAATCAGATGGCGGGTTGGTCGTTGATCTTTTCGTGGAATTGCAGGAGATGGCAATTGCTGAGATTAAAAAGACCACCATCATATTGTTCTTCATATACAGTTTTAACACTAGATTCGGAAATTGAAAAATTACATAAAGGGATTATGAAAGCGGATATTCAAAATAATGAAAATCTGCTAATCCGCAGGTCGTTTAAAGATTGGAATGGGAGGCCGTTATCGGTCTATCCCAGGCATATTTTGATCCATTTACCTTTTCTAAGTAATAATACTTAGAAAATAATAATAAACCCGGGTAAAATAACGTTCAAGTAATCTACCCTCCTGAAAGCGCCCCTAAACCCTTTATCTTAATGAAATTACCCGTCCTATTCATTGGGCTCGGTTTACTTGCCAGTTGCAGTAAATCGGATATGAACACGGATCATGCGCCACCACCGGTAAATCATGTTGATACCACGATTACCAAAAAGGACACGACCGAAGACGTTTATATCGTCGGGCAGACAGCCAGCGAGGTTGGTTATTTTAAAAACAGCCAGTTTATTTCTTTAGCCACAGGTTCAAATCCGCTGGGTGTCGACATGGCTTTTTCCGGAAACGATATCTATGTTTTGGGACAAATCAACGATTCCATTGGTTATTGGAAAAACGGGCAGTTTAATTTTCTCACCATTGCAGATTCGGTTTTACCAGAATCGATTGCCCTTGTTAAAACAGATGTATTTAGTTTTCTGCAATTACAAACCGGCAGCCAGCCAGGGGAACTGTATCAAAACACAGAGTTCTATACTGAATTATTTACTTCCAACCAACCGGGATTAACTTCTATATATGCAAGTGGCACTGACCTCTACGTACCCGGATCCAATTCTGGTATTCACTCCAATGCGGTATACTGGTTAAACGGGATCGCCAATCAGTTGCCTAATACCAGAAATCCCGGCCACGCCTATGATATTGCTGTAGACGGGGCAGACTTATATGCGGTCGGTAGCACCTATGATTATACGGATTCTACCGAAATAGCAACCTGTTGGAAAAACAATGTTCCCTACTATATGTCCGACAGTTTATCGTTTGGCAGAATTTATTTTATTTCCGTTGTCAATGGGACTTCCTATATGGCGGGTTACCAGGCGGCGGGTAATGCCAATCAAAATACAGGCCCTGTTTCAGCCATTGTATGGAAAAACGGTGTTGCTACCAATGTTACACCAGCAGGATACTCCGACAACATTCAGGGATTCGCTGTGAACGGATCCGATGTGTACGTCTCCGTGATCAGTAATGTACCGGGCGCTGCGCTTGGTTCGCCGAGATATTATAAAAATGGAGTGGCCGTAAATTATACCGGTAAAACCCTTGGCTACGGATCCAGAATATTTGTAAGACCAAGGTAAGGCCGCCAATCATCCCGAATATCATATTCATTTCAATATGTGATGGACGATTCAAATAAGTAAGATTTGCCCGATTAAAAAATTATGAGAATTACATTCATCAACAAAAGAAAAAACCGCCAGGGTTAATCAGCGGTTTTCCATTAGAAGGATGATGGGATCTGGTTTTTTTCGAAGGATTTGGATTGGACGGTTTGGATTTTTGGACTGGTTTTTCATCAGGTTTAGAACACAAATATATTTGAGATTTTATAATCGCGATCACGAAATAATGCGCAATTTTTGATCGTAAAACTACGAATATGGTGAAGACTTGATTTGAATGGTTTATTTAATCAGTTGATTGGAATTCGAATCATGAACTCCGTCCGATTTTCTTCATTTGTTTCAACTATCAACTCCCCTCCATGCGCTTTGACAATATCATAGCTCAGGGATAAACCCAATCCCGTTCCCTGACCGGTAGGCTTTGTAGTAAAGAAAGGTTGAAATACTTTATCCAACAACTTTTTTGCTATACCCTTCCCGTTATCGATTACCCTGATTTCAATTTTGCGTTCATTCTTTCGTGTCATTATGGAAACAGTCGGTTCATATCCCGGGATATGTTCTTTATTCTTTTCATTCACTGCATAAAATGCATTGTTATATAGGTTGAGTAAAACACGGCCGATATCCTGGGGATTTATATTTATTTTTTCAATCGATTCCGCAAAGTTGGTTTTAAGAAGCACATTAAAAGAATTATCTGTTGCGCGAAATCCGTGATAGGCAAGTCGCAGGTATTCATCTGCAAGGGCATTGATATCGGTCAATTCTTTTTTGCCCGCGCCTGACTGCGAATGACGGAGCATTCCTCTTACTATGGAGTCTGCTCGTTTGCCGTGGTAAATTATTTTTTTTTCGTTCTCTATTACATCGTCCACTATGTCATTTGCTTCATTTATATGTCCGTTGTCCATTTCCTCTTTTAATTCCAATAACAGTTCCCTGTTGACGTCCGAAAAATTATTTACGAAATTCAGCGGGTTTTGTATCTCATGAGCAATACCGGCAGTCAATTCCCCCAGCGAGGCCAGTTTTTCAGATTGAATGAGCTGGGTTTGGGTAGCTTTCAAATCGCTCAGGGCATTCTCAAGCAGCATGTTTGCTTTTTGTTTTGCTTTATTGTTTCTCATCTGAATTAAAACAATTGCTAAAACGGCCATTATCAAAATTGCCAAAGCAAGAATCGCGAGATTCTGCTTATTTCTATTTTGGCGGACCTCTTCATCCTTTTTCGCCTGGATCACTTTGGCCTCCGATTCCCTAACATTGTACTCATGTTGCATCTGGATACGGAGCAGACTTTTATTGTTTCTAACATTGTAGATACTGTCCCTGTTTTTGATATAGGCTTTATATGCCAAGTAAGCACCCTGATAATTGCCTTCGGCGCTATCCAGCGTAGCCAGACTGGCGTATGCATCAGCCAGGTCTGTTTCATCGATTATATTCCTGGGTTGCTTAAAATATTCTTCCAATAATTTTCTGGCTTTCCCATATTGCTGAAACTGGATATCAATTTTCGCGATACGAATCCCGAGGGGCACGCTGGCCGTTTTATAATTGTTACCGATAAAAATTCTCGCCGAACTATAGTTAACCCGGTTAAAAATCCTTCCGGCGCTGTCATACATTTCCAGGGCCTGGCTGTATTTTTTCAGCCCATCCTTTTGATTGCCCCTGGCTAATTCCAACTCTCCTTTTTTTTGATAAACATCCCCCATTCTTAAATAGATTTCTCCCGCATTTGATTGAATAAGCCCGGCTGGAATCAGCATTTGAATGGCCTGCTTATAATATTGCAGCGCCATATCGTAATGCTTCCAATCGAACTCAATATTCCCCATTACCAGATCCGAATTAGCAGCGCCGGAGTAATTACCATTTTCCCGTTGAATTTTAGAGGCCAATTCGGCATTCACCAGCGCTTCTGAATCATTGCCCTGATTAAGATATATCTGGCTAAGAATATTCCTGACTCCGCCAGTTCCCCTTTTATTACCCGTTTCCTCAAAAATCTCCAGGGCATGATAATAACTTTCGAGCGCCTCGGGCAGGCTATCCAATGCACGATAATAATGTCCTATTGAATAATAGGATTGAGCCGTGCCCACTTTATTCCCATTTTTCTGGCGGATATCCAAAGAAGTGAAAAACGCTTTCTTCGCGCTATCATATTGATTGAGCAGCAGGTATCCATACCCCCTGTTTTCAATAGCGCTGGCTTCGATTCTTTTAAAAGATAATTTTCTTGAAAGGGCCAGTGCTGAATCTGTATAAGGAAAAATATTCATTGTATCACTGATGAGCACGTATTGTTCACTCAGCCTTACATAGGTCAATGCCTTGTTGGTATCCGGTTTTTGATGGAGCAATACATTTTTCAAAGAATCGATCGCTCTGTTCTGACCCCTTAAAAACTGGCAGGAGCCTAAGAGGACCAGTATTACCAATGCCAGATAGAATGGCGGTTTCATTCGTTGTGATAATCAGGGTTAAACATGGCGGGCGGAAATGCTTCCCCTGAAGATCCGATTTATTTTCAGAATAAACGGCTGCCTTGGTTTGTTTGATGGTGCGATGTCGACCATTTTCCTGACATCGGGAAAATGGTCCGAACCTCCCCTCCTGCGTTTCCTCTTTTGTTTTGTTTATTACCTTCTCAAAGTTTTCCCATTTACTATACCCGAGAAGAACTTGTAAATTCCTGACACGTCAGCATTCGACGCCGTCAATGACTTGCATGTTCGATAATGAGAACAGTGTAAACACCAAGAAGATTTACGTTAAATTACCAGGGTTAAATCTATATAACCGTTTTTGCGTCAAACAAATTAACTTAGGAATACTGAAACGTAAGTTCAAGATCCGTCCGGCATGCAATTCACATTGTTTGAAAATTCTACCTTGTTTGATTGAAATCTAAATAATAATTATGCACGATTTTATAGGTGATATACACGGTCACGCAGATAAGCTGGAGGAATTGCTTGTTAAGATGGGTTACACACTGAAAGGAAATGCGTATGCTCATCCGGACAGGAAAGCATTTTTTGTTGGCGATTATATTGACAGAGGTCCGAAAATCAAAAAGACCCTGAAAATTGTGCGGTCGATGGTGGAAAATCAATATGCAATTGCCCTCATGGGCAACCACGAATATAATGCCCTGTGTTTTAACGCCAGGAGTAAAACCGGAGGGTACTTGAGAAAGCATTCCATCAAAAATATCCTGCAGCATTATGAAACGCTGAAACAGTTTCAGAATAAGCAGGATGAATATGACGATTACCTGAAATGGTTTAAGACACTTCCGCTTTTTTATGAAACCACCAGCTTCAGGGCCGTGCATGCAGCCTGGGATAATACGAGTATCCGTTTATTACGTGACCATCTTTTCCAATCAAAAATGACTGATGAGTTGATTGAGCAGTCCGTCGTGAAGGGATCCCCATTTTATGATGCGATCGACACGGTATTAAAGGGTAAGGAAATCAAATTACCGAAGGGTCATTCTTTCACAGACAAGGACGGCACAGTTCGAAGAGATATACGGATCAAATGGTGGGAAGATCCTTCCAAGTCTACTTACCAGGAAATCAGCATTGAACCCCTGGAGAATTTTGAAGATTCGCCTATTGATGTATCAGGATTAAAAAGCCTTGATTTTTACAAACCGGATAATATCCCCATTTTCTTTGGCCATTACTGGCTAAAAGGAAATCCAATGCTTTACAGAGGAAATATCTGCTGCCTGGATTATAGTGTTGCCAAACATGGCTTCCTCGCTGCCTATCGCTTTGATGGGGAAAAGGTTCTTGATCAAGCCAAGTTTGTTTTTGTATAATATACTTACAAATTTTTCCTGCCGGAGAATTTAGTAAAAAATGCAAATGATTCCATCCCTGATTTGCATTAACTGCCTTATCGGCCATGGCAGTTTATAGAAATTACTGTTTACATTTAATGAGAGATTATTTTTTATGCCGCAGCATCGCCAACTTTCAGCTATTATGTTCACCGATATTGAGGGTTATACAGCTATGATGCAGAGCAATGAACAAAATGCCATCGTCATCAGGAACCGGCACCGCGAGGTTATCCAAATGGAGCATGAACAGTTTAATGGCCGCATCATCCAATTTTATGGTGATGGAACGCTCAGCACTTTTCAAAGTATTGTGGAAGCGGTACAGTGTGCTTTGTCCATGCAACAGAAATTCATGCAAGCGCCAAAAGTTCCGGTGAGGATGGGATTACATATTGGTGATATCATTTTTAACGAAGAGCATATATTCGGCGACGGTGTTAATCTCACCTCACGCGTTGAATCCCTGGGCGTGCCAGGCAGTGTCCTGATTTCCGATAAAGCAAATGAAGAACTGCATAACCATCCCGAACTCCAAACGATATCGGTAGGCACCTATCAGTTTAAAAATATTAACCGCCTGGTTGAGGTTTTTGCTCTCAACCACGAAGAGCTGGTTAAACCCACCCATCAATCACTCAGCGGAAAAACAGAAGATAAAAAAGAACTGGAGCGCGGATCGCAGATTAATACGGCGCAGGGGAAAAATATTCCTTATAAAAGCATTGCTGTACTTCCTTTCGTAAATATGAGCAACGACGCTGCCCAGGAATATTTCGGTGATGGCATTGCAGAAGAAATAATAAACTCGCTGACACATATAAAAGATTTAAAAGTAGCGGGACGTACTTCTTCTTTTCAATTCAAGGGAAAAAATACCGAATTACATGAGTTGGGGGAAAAATTAAACGTTCGTACCGTGCTGGCAGGCAGTGTGCGCAAGCAGGGCAACTGGCTTCGAATAACAGCACAGCTGGTGAATGTTGAAGACGGGTATCACCTGTGGTCAGAAAAATATGACCGGAAGATGGATGATGTTTTTGCGATTCAGGATGATATAGCCATGGCCATCACAAAAAAACTGAAGCTGACATTACTGAAAAACGATCGTGCGTTGATGACAAAAAGCTATACCCAAAATACCGATGCGTATGAACTATATTTAAAAGGGAGATTCTATATGTACAGGCGAGGCGCTTCGATCCTTACCGCCCTGAAATATTTTCAAAAAGCGATTGACCTGGATCCTGCATTTGCCCTGGCGCATGCCGGATACGCAGAGTCCAATCTTCTTATTGCTGTTTACGGCATACTGCCCCCCAAAGAAGCGATGTCCCGCGCAAAAGAATCGGCTGAGAAGGCATTGAAACTGGATACTTCTCTTTGTGAACCCTATTGCACGCTGGGATACTATTATACATGTTATGAAAGGAACTGGCCGGAAGCAAAGAAAAACTTTCTTAAGTCCATAGAATTAAAGCCCCGGTTTGCAGAAGGCCATCTGAGATATGGCTGGAATTATCTTGCCACCGTGGAGGGCAGATTTGAAGAAGCGGAAAATCATGGAGAAATGGGTGTCCGGCTGGAACCACTCAGTTCATATATCCATGCCAGTTATTCCCTGATTCTTCATTGCGCGGGCAAATTCAAAGAAGCACTTGCCATTTGCAAAACAGGTATTGAGCTGGATGCCCATTCATTTCTGTGTTATGCGACTGCCGGTTGCGTACATATGGCATTGCAGGAATATGACGAAGCGATTTCCTGTTTCGAGACCTCACTAACTCTTTCCAACAGACATTCCTTTACTTTACATCCTTTTATCTGGATCAATTGCATCACCGGCCAATTTGATAAAGCCCGCGTGATGATGGATGAATTAAAGGAAAGATCAAAATCCGAATATGTTTCCAAAACGTTAACCGCATTATCCGCCTCCTACCTGAATGACCTGGATGAAGCTTTCGATTATCTCGAGAAAGCATTTGATGACCGTGACCCGACTTTGATTTTACTCAAATACGAGCCGTGGGTTCCAGAAGTGCTTAGAGCAGACCCTCGCTTTCAGAAAATTTTAGACAGGATTGGGTTTCCGGGCTCTCCTCTATAGTAGTATAAACGCGGAGACACACTATCAAATAATACACTTAAAAGATTAGGTGATGATTACCAAATTTGCACTCTGGGGAATAGGAATAGCAATCTTTGCTGCTATATTGGTTTTCATAGTAACCAGAGAAAATCAACGGGTCAGGAAACAAAAAAGAAATTTAAGAGAAATGCCTAAACTCTTTGATTTAGTAAATGAAAAAGATAATGAATAAATACCAGTCCATGTCCAAAATGATACGCCCAAGACTCAGGCGATCCTTAATTTTTCGGGAAATTCGGATCTGCCTTTACTTCTTCAATCTGTTGCGTATGCCGGTTACTGTGAGCAGCAATGAACAGAATCATCTGGTAGCTGTCAAAAGAACCGAAGGCCAGCGTTACCACATGATCTCTCATATCATCACTTGTAGTCGCTACAAAATCCGTCAACATTTTTCTGCTATCATAGAAAGAAGACAACGCATCCGGGCAGGATTTAAACGAGGTATTCTGTGGTTCCAGCGGAGGAAATGTCTTTACTTTCTGTGCCCGGCTTTCGACCATCTGTAAAACCTGGTCGTCGGTCGCTTTTACGGCACTGCGTTTTGCGGCGTCGGCAGGTAGTTTGAGCGCTGAATCTGTCATTTTCCATAGGAACATCTCTGTTATGGCTATATGCTTAACACAATCTGAAATGCTCCATCTGTCGGGGGCCGGTTTAAAATTCAATTGTGCGTCACTCAATCCTTTCAGGGAGTTAAATACGCCCTGTTCTGTTTTGGACAATTGTTCAACCGCATCTTTTCTTTCCTTGTCCGTGAGAGTAGGACTCATGGATGTAAAGGAGGAAACCAGGAAGGCGGCGCATAAAAACAATAACTTTCTCATAAAAAATTATTTTAAGATGATAAAAAGCAGAAATATTTAGACAGGGAGCGGGGTATAAAGGGGAAATAAAATTAACATAGTTTTTATTTATAAATCAAAATAACTTAATGGTAAATTCATAACGCAGTCGTTCTTCGACATTCCATCGGGTTTGGTTATATTTATGATGCGCCCTGTATGAAATTTCGAGACTTACTGCTTATCATCTTCATCCTTTTCACGGATAATTATTCGTTTGGCCAGAACTATGTTTTTGCCCAATTGAACGGAACACCCATGAATACAACCGGATGGACCATGCAGGGAGATGCCCATGTGGGCAATATCACGGGTACGGCAGATTCGGAAATGGTGGTGTGCTCTTTAAACGGCCCGCTAACCTTTCCGCCTGGCCAGACTCCCGGTTCCAGCGGTGCGGTGTTTTATAACCAACCCATCAATCTTTCCCGATGTAATTCATGGATTGCTGAATTCGATTTCCGCATGTTTGATGGGACCGGGGCGGATGGCATTGCCTTTTGTTTCCTGGATGTTCCGCCATCTGGTTTTGTAGTTGGAGGAGGTCTGGGGGTACCCAGTACGGCGAACGGGTTAAAGGTTTGTTTTGATACCTGGAATAATTGCATCCCCTTCGATCCCGCGACTGTTCATGAAGATATGCCCAAGATAGAGATCAGATGGGGACCCGGTTATGATGAATGTTGGAATTACGAACCAACAAAAGATAACAGTGCCGGAGATATAAACTTCATTCGTTCGGCAGACTATAAGCATGCTAAAATTACTTATGATACGGGTAATATCAAGGTTTACGTGAATGACCAACTATATTTAACCGGTTATCAGACCTTTGATTTTACAGGCTACCTGGGTTTTACTGCCAGTACCGGAGGGTACACCGATAATCATTCCATAAAGAACGTAATCATATATACCCGGATGCCACCGTCTCTCGCGGGTAACAGCAAAAGTTTTTGTCCATACGATACGGTTCAGATCGGCGGCCCTGTGAATCCGGATTATGTCTATTCCTGGACCCCTGCCCAGGGCCTGAATAATCCAGCTGTATCGGCGCCGCTTTTACATATTTTGGGTGACCCAGTGAAAGACAGTTTGCTTACCTACTATGTGCACACGGCTTTTAAGGATAATCCGGGATGTGCTTCTATTGACAGCGTAGAAATTAAAATATACCCCATTCCAAATGTTCATTTTATTGAGCCCAAAATTTGTCTCACAGATGCGGTTGCCCAGTTTCAGGACAGCACATTTACCCGTGATAGCACAACGTTGCCTTTTTCATACCAGTGGAATTTTGGTGACCCAAATGCAGATGCACTCAATCCAAACAGTTCGGTAGCAACTAACCCATCGCATACTTATTCTGCGGCGAGTAATTACCTGTTAAAACTGGTTGTTACCAACAGCATGGGTTGCAGTGACAGCCTGACAAAAACTTTTACGGTAAACGGGGCGGTACCACTGGCATCATTCAGCATCCCGAATGCAACATCCTTGTGTACGAATCAGTCCGTCGATATTTTGAATCAGAGCTCCGTCGATTTTGGTTCGATCACCAAAGTACAAATATATTGGGGCGACTCATCGGCGGTGTCTTATACCGACAATGACCCATATACTGGCAAACGGTATTCTCATTTTTATCCCAATCCGGTTTCAACAAATGTTTCTGCTTATCAAATACGGATGATCTCTTTTTCCGGGATCAAATGTGAGAACGAATCTGACCAGTCAATAAGCATTGAGCCTAGTCCGCATGTTCAGTTTAATGCAATACCTTCCCTTTGCCCGTACGATCCGGCCATGCAGATAACGCAGGCAACGGAACTTACCCATCTGCCAGGATCCTTTTCTTTTTCGGGTGAAGGAATTTCATCCGGTGGACTATTTGATCCAAAACTTTCCGGAGCGGGAACATTTTCACTACTCTATCGATATCTATCCACCAATGGTTGTATTGATTCTGCCTGGCAAACAATTACCGTGATACAGCCGCCTAAAGTATTTGCTGGAAATGATACATCTGTTGTTGTGGGCCAGCCCTTGCAGTTACAGGCTATTACTGATAACACCAGTGACTCCTTTCAATGGACGCCTGTAACCGGTCTGAATGATCCGAATATTTCAAATCCTGTTTCCATACTTGGATCAGATATCGAATCGATCAAATATATGGTGAAAGCAACCGACACATCCGGATGTTTCGGGGAAGCGGCCATTTCGGTAAAAGTATTTAAGGTCGCTCCGAATATTTTTGTGCCGAATGCCTTCACTCCGGGAGGTTCAATCAATAATATATTCCGACCGATCCCGGTTGGCATATCGTCGATACAATTTTTCCGGATCTATAATCGCTGGGGGCAGCTGGTATATAGTAAGTCGGGCATGGGCGCCGGATGGGATGGTATGATATCCGGCAAGCCGCAGGCAAGCGGCAGTTATGTGTGGATGGTTCAGGGAACTACGTATACAGGAACGACGATTTTCAAACAGGGAACGATGGTTCTCATCAGGTAGAAATATGAGCGATTTCCGCATAGTCGATCGCTGTCAACGCGAATACCAGGATGACAAAAGCGTTACCATTTATAGTTGGGTAACAGGCAGAAAAACAGAAATTGAAAGCAGTTATTTACACTCAATACGGCGGCCCTGAAGTTCTGCAGGTGAAAGAAACAGAAAAACCATTTCCGAAGGATGATGAAGTGCTGATTAAAGTTCATACGGCATCTATCAATGATTGGGATTGGGGTCTTCTTCACGGTGACTTCGTCAATCGCATGCTAAACGGTTTTTTGAAGCCGAAGAGAAAAATACTCGGTTCAGATATTGCGGGATGCATTGAAGCCATTGGTAAAAATGTAACAAGGTTTAAGACTGGTGATGAGGTGTATGGTGATCTGAGCGGTCAGTGGGGAGGTTTCGCCGAGTATGTCTGTGCAAAGGAAAAAGCATTAGCACTGAAACCCGCAACCATGCGTTTCGAAGAAGCAGCGGCCATACCACAAGCGGCCATGCTGGCTGTCCAGGGTCTGATTGACATCGGGAAAATTCAAACGGGTCAAAAGCTATTGATAAATGGTGCAGGAGGAGGTGTTGGAACGTTCGGCCTGCAGATTGCTAAAACCTACGGGATTGAAGTAACAGGTGTTGACAAGACCAATAAACTGGACATGATGCGCTCCCATGGTTTTGATCATGTGATTGACTATACAAAAGAAGATTTTACAAAAAATGGCCAGTGCTATGACCTGATCCTCGATGCAAAAACTAATCGTCCGATGCGTGATTATGTCCGTGCTTTAAACCCTGATGGCGTTTATGTGACGGTGGGCGGTGACATGTCCCGGCTTCTACAGGCCCTGCTCCTGGGACCCTGGATATCCAGGTTCAATCAAAGACACATTCGTATCGTTGCCCTGAAACCCAACAAGGATTTGGACTATATGAACAGGCTTTTTGAAGCCGGCAAAGTCAAACCTGTTATAGACGGCCCTTACAGAATGGATGAAATTCAAAAAGCTTTTGCGATTTTTGATAAAGGAGATCACAAAGGGAAAATAGTCATAATGATGTGAAGGGAAAAACTCAGTCAAAAACCAGAAATTATATGAGCCTGACATTATCGAATAAAAACAATGCAAATCAGAATAAGGAAATGCTCATCTCCATAGTTAAAGCGATGGCAGAATCCACAACAGGAAAAGAAAGCACAAAGCATTGGGCGAATGATGCATTGTGGTTTGATATACCGCCGTTTGCATCAAAGGGTATTCAGCCTGCCGTTAAAATGTTTGACAGTGTATTCAGCAATTTTAAATCCTGCAAAGTATCTTTTCTTGAAATGGACACGATCATGGCCGACAACATGGGTATTGTTTGCTCCATTCAAAAAGTAGATATTGTATTCAAAAATGATATTGCCAAATCGATATTAGTCCGTCAAACCGATTGTTTCAAAAAATCAGATAATAATGAATGGTTGTTGGTTCATCAACATGCTTCCGTTCCTTCGGGTGGGGAATGGGACGGTAAAATCATAAACCAGTGAAGTAATCCGCGTTATGAGTGTTTATTAAACCTTTGAGTAGGTCCATTGCCTTTTGATGACCTGCATATGTTCGGATTTCGGCATATCGACGGTATATATTAAAGTGTTGTCGGTATCCGATACGATTCCACTCATCGGTGGATGGCCGGTTATCGTTATCGTTACCGTTTTGCCAGTCATCGTCCAGGTACCTGTGTTGCTGGTCTTGGTTGCACCCGTCGTGATCGTTTCAGTCAGTGTATGATCCGATTTGAATTCGTCCACCGCATCTACTTTTGGCATGTCCATCACATCCTGTAAATGTCCGTGTGAATTTTTCACCGCATCCGGCGTGCAATACATTTTACCGGAAACCTGCTTCCATTTGCCTACAATGGATTGAGCGTCGCAGCGCATCATGGCGGTGAGTCCTATCAGACATGAGGTTAACAAAATAGTTTTAAATGAAATGGCTGTCATAAAATGATTATTTAAGTGGCGACTGACAAGGTAGACTTATTTAGTATGGTAATACAAAAATCCTGGTCAGCAGACCAGGCCATCAAATGGCCTGGATTTGTACAAGAAACTCTGTATATTCTCCTTCCTTTGTTTCCACTTTGATATCACCTCCGAGTGCTTTTATGATATCATAACTTAGCGATAACCCCAATCCTGTACCCTGACCGGTCGGTTTGGTGGTGAAAAAGGGCTGGAATATTTTATCTAATGATTTTTGACTGATGCCGTTTCCGTTGTCCCTTACCCTGAGTTCAATCTTACCGTTCATTCTTTTTGTGCTTATAAAAATGGTTGGCTCATATCCCTCGGGGATTTGCTTCTTCTTCTCGCAAACCGCGTAAAAGGCATTATTGTATATGTTTAAAAGCACACGTCCCAGATCCTGTGGAATGATATTGACAACATCCATTGTTCTGTCAAAATCAGTCATTATCGATGGATTGATTGATTTATCTCTTGCCCGAAATCCGTGGTTTGCCAAACGCAGATATTCATCCGCCAGGACATTGATATCGACCGGCTCCTTTTTACCCAACCCCGAACGGGAGTGCTGGAGCATGGATTTCACGATGGCATCAGCCCTTTTTCCATGATGGTTGATCTTTTCCTCGTTCTCCATGATATCTTTTGCAATCAATTTTACCTCACTCATATTTCCCCTGTCTGCTTCCTGTTCCAGTTCACTTATCAATTCGGTATTCACTTCAGAAAAATTATTCACGAAGTTCAATGGGTTCTGTATCTCGTGTGCGATACCTGCCGTAAGTACGCCGAGGGAGGCCATTTTTTCGGATTGAATAAGTTGGGATTGGGTGGATTTTAATTCTGCTAAAGTCGCTTCTATTTTTATTTTTTGCTCTTGTAAAAGATGGTTTGCCTTTTGTTTCACCCGGTTCGCTCTCGCAAGTATAAATGCAAGTAGCAGAAATATGATCAGGGCTGTTATGAGCAAAAAATATTTTACCCGGTTCCTGAATTCCTGTTCCTGTTGTCTGACGGAATTTTGACGTTGTTGCTCGTCCAGTAACAGGACCTGTAATTTGTGAATTTTATCAGGACCATACAAACTATCTTTCAATGCCGCCGCCGTTTGAAGATATAACAGAACACTGTCGGTCTTATGCGTTTTGTTATAAAGAACCGCCAGTAAGTCACTTGCTTTATACATATGTAAATTGGACGGAATACTTTGTGCCGTTACAAATGACTGATGTGCGTAATAGATAGCCGAATCATTCATACCACGGGCATTATATACACTGGCGATTTTTTTCAGGGACATCGCCGTATTTAACTGGTCGTTCGATAACCGGCTATTTGAAATGGCGCCATTATAAAAAAATAAAGCCGAATCATTTTTACCAAATTGTGCATAGATACTTCCCATATGCATTAGAAGAAATGATCTTAAATGCGTCCGGCCCGTCTCTGCAAATTTGTAGTAAGATTCGCGTATATAAAACAAAGCGGAATCAGCCATGCCCAATGAATCATAGGCATCACCCATATTCGCAAGAACAAAGCAGCCCTCGTATATTCCCGGTATTTTTTGAAAAATGGAATCGGCGGGTATTAAATATTCGAGCGCCTGCCGGTATTCAGACAGTTCATTATAAAGAATACCTATCAGTCCAAGTGTTTCTCCTTCTCCGGGTAAATCTTTTATTTGCCTGTTGATCTGCAGGGCTTCAAATTGCATTTTTAGTGCATCCGCATAATTACCCAAAAAATGATTGTCTTCTGCAGCGGAATTCATAGCTGCTGACTCCAGTTTGGGGTTATGCATTCTCCTGGCCTTATCAATTACTTTCCGGTCGAGTTGTAAGGCTTTGGCGGGATCGGAAAATGCTATCCCATTGGAATATTGAAGCATGCGTATTACTGTAGCCGTATCATTGGGGGACTCCGCTGCATTGCTTATCAGGCTGTCCATGTTCGCAGTCTGACCATAAATGGCCGTGGTTAATACTTCTGCAAAAACAAAAAATAAAATAAATTTCATCGACCACTATTATAGAATTCCGATACCGGAATCTGATTTGAAGTTAGTCAAATTCGCCTGTATCAGGCTTCTAACCAGCGTGACTGGTATTTGCGATGAAGTGGACCTATGTAATTAATCAATCATTTACTAAAATAACTTTTAATGCCCTTTCTTTTGCAGCATGCTCAAAAACGTCGTATGCTTTTACAATATCGTTTAATGGGAAACGATGCGTAATCAACAATTTTGAATCCAGTTTTTTTGACTGAATGGTTTTTAGCAACATCGGTGTTGTAACTGTATCCACCAGGCGTGTGGTAATGGTGATATTTTGAGACCATAATTTTTCAAGATGAAGTTCCACGCTTTTACCATGTACACCGATATTAGCAATTACTCCACCGGGTGCCACCAGTGACTGGCACAAATCGAATGTTGCCGGAATACCCACAGCTTCGATGGCCGTATCCACACCGATACCTCCGGTTAGTTCCTTCACCTTTTCAATGGCATTTTCGGTACTATTATTAATTGTTTGTGTGGCGCCAAATTTTTTTGCCGTTTCAAGCCTGTTATCATCCGGGTCTATCATGATAATTTCTGCGGGAGAATAAAACTGTGCTGTTAACAGGGCTGCCAATCCGATTGGACCGGATCCTACGATAGCCACGGTATTTCCCGGTTGTACTTTACCATTCAGTACGCCACATTCAAAGCCGGTTGGCAAAATATCGCTCAGCATCACCAGTGCTTCCTCATCACTGCCTGCAGGGATATGATATAAACTGTTATCCGCAAATGGTATCCGCACATATTCAGCCTGTGTTCCGTCAATCAAATGTCCCAGTATCCAACCGCCGTTTACGCAATGTGAATACATACTTCGTTTGCAATAAACGCACTTACCGCAGGATGTAATGCAGGAAATAATTACGTGGTCCCCTTTTTTAAACCCGGTAACCGCATTGCCGATCTCTTCGATGACTCCCACTCCCTCATGTCCCAGTATCCTTCCATCAGTAACTTCCGGCACATCTCCTTTCAGGATATGCAAATCCG
>Ga0206943_1059_pt1 | contig 28381 bp, 20 predicted proteins | sample Alteio_BWOrgHeat_7_FD_153243 | JGI IMG/M metagenome (GOLD analysis project Ga0206943, IMG submission 153243) | Enriched cells from forest soil in Barre Woods Harvard Forest LTER site, Petersham, Massachusetts, United States -... | ecosystem: Environmental > Terrestrial > Soil > Temperate forest > O... | reverse complement strand
ACCTCGCCAAGGTCGGCCGGGGATACTTGCAAGCAGCCAAAGGTCTAGACGAAGGAAAAGTCTGGCCCGTCTCGGTTTTGGCAACGTTTCTTACTTTATAGGCTGGGCTAATGTTCCTGGTAGCAGTGGAGGACGTCATCCTGTGTGACGATGCCTTCGAGCTTGCCTTTACTGGCGCGATTCAACACCGGCAGGAAAGGCCAGCGAGGGAAGTAGTGCAGAGCGCTGTCAAGAGGCATGTCGGGAAAGAGAATGGGAACGCGTTCGGACGGCAAGACGCGCTCGATGGGCGTGTCAGGGGTCGACGTGGCATTGGCGGCCGTGAGTTCAGCGGCACTCATGGCATACCACGAACCATCCCAGAGAGACACCAGAAGCGCTGATGCGCGCGCCGTGGATAGAATCTGCGCTGCCTCGGCGATTGTCTGCTGTCCTTTGACGACTGGCACGTCGACAGGATGTGGAGCATCTTCGAGATGCAGTTCGGATTCCTCGCGCGCCTCTTCCATCGACGGCAGCTCGAGACCATCCTGATGCGTAAAGACTTCGAAGATTGGAACCGGCTGCAATGCGCGTGACATCAGATAGGCAATCATGTTGGCTAGGATCACCGGCAAGATGATCGAGTAGTTGCCGCTGACCTCAAGCACCATGAAAACGGATGTCAGTGGCGCTCGCAGAAATCCGGCAAAGAGAACGCCCATGCCGACCAGCGCGTACGCTCCAACTGTGCCGGCGAGGTGAGGGAAGAATAGCTTCTCAAACGAACCGACGGACGCGCCCAGCATCGCGCCGATGAACAACGTTGGCGCGAACATGCCTCCCGGAGTGCCGCTGGAAAAAGATAGCGTCGTCGCCAGAATCTTGAGCAGCGCGAGCGCAAGCAACAGCTTCCAGGCAAATTGGCCGTGCATGGCTTGGTCGATCACTTCATAGCCGGGACCCATGACCTGGGCGAAGCCGAAGAATCCAATGAGTCCTACTAGCAGCCCGGCAATCCCGGATTGGCAATAGTGCGTCCAGTGCGGGAGAGCGCGCAGACGCGGACGCAGGTAGCCGAGTGACTTTGAAAAGACGAGCGCGGCGAAGCCGCCGATCACGCCGAGGACAGCATACGCAATCAGCTCACGCGGATCGCGCAACGTTACGGGAGGAATGCGAAAGATCGGCTCTGATCCCCAGAACCAGCGCGCCACCACGACGCTCGAAATCGCAGAAAGCACAATGGAACCAAGGACTGCCGCACTCCATTGGCCAATCACTTCCTCAATGACGAACAGGATCGCCGCGATTGGTGCGTTGAAGGCTGCGGCCAAACCAGCCGCTGCCCCGATGGGCGCGAATAAGCGCAGACGCTGCCTTGAAAGGTTCAAACGGCGCGCCACGATCGAGGCTACCCCGGCGCCAATCTGCAGTGATGGATCTTCCGGCCCGAGCGAATGTCCGCAGCCGATCGCCAGCGCCGCCGTGACGAATTTGCCGATGACGGTCTTGAACGAAATGTAGCCGTTATAGATATAGAGCGCAGCCTTGGTCTGGTTGACCCCGCTGCCCCGCGCCGCCGGAAAGAAAAGCTGCACCAGAGCCGCCACCACAAACCCGGCAACAGCGGGAACGAGGATCAGTCGATATTGTCCGGCATGCGGAGCTGAACCAAGCGTCAGGATCTTGATCCATTCAATGGCGATGCGGAAGGAAACGACGAGTAGTCCGGAGAGCACTCCGATAAAGATTGAGAGGACCAGGAAGAGTCTTTCATCGCGTGTGGGCGCAATCTTTTCGAGCTCACCTTGTGTTAACGGACGCTGTGGCGTTCGTTTTGAGATCCGGGTGACGGCTTCCTGTATTGATTGCACGCTCATTGCTGCTCGACCACCTGCGGCGCCTGGGCAATTTTGAACAGCAACGCATTGTCGCCCGCGGGAGGGCCGCATTGCTGGCTTGTCACCTGCTCGGTCTGATAGACGAGCTGCATAATCGTCTGTTCCAGTTCCGGGTCCTGCTCTAGCTGAAGGACACGCAGTCTCATAGGCAGTTGCTGCCATCGATCGGCCACGGTTTGCAGAGCCGGAGGAACCGCACTCTTGGTGGTTAGGCAGGCGGCAAGCCGCTCCTGCGCAATCTTCTTGTTGCCGAGGATGCGTTCGGCGCGTGCCCGAACATTCAGCTCAGGCCCGGGATACAGCAACAGGATGTGATCGGCATCGGAAAGCATGTTGCGAAACAGCGCTTGGACCTCCGCGGGCTCTTTTTCAAAATCAGCATGGTTTAGCGCACGCTCAAGATATTCCTTCGCCTGCAAAAAGCGATTGAGTGCGTAGGCCGTGCGGCTCGCGCCCAGCAACGCTGTCAGCCGTACAGGTCGGTGCTGCAAGGCTTTCTTATAGAGACGTAGAGCATTCGCCGGGTCCTGCGCGCTTTCCAGCAAGGCGGCCACTTGCGTCTCAACGCTGACATCGTCCGGCGCATTGCCTGCCGCAATCAGCAACTGGTTCCGCGCGCGGTCATAGTGTTTACGGTCGATCAGGTATTGCGCGAGTTCGAGTCGAACCTCGCGGCGTCGAATGTAGCCGTCGCCTTCCCAGGTACCATCGAGTGCTGCCTGGTAGTGATCGAGCGCTTCTGCTTCGTCGCCCTTTTTTGTCGCGAGCCGCGCCAGTTGCAGATTGATCTTCCCATTCCCGGGCCGGGTGTCGAGCAGTGTATTGAAGTACGCAACGGCCTCATCTGTGCGGCCCGCCGCAGCCAGTGCCTCGGCCAGATCGATCTCCAGATTTTCATCGTCAGGAGCATAGGCCAAAGCCGATCGTAGTGCGTCTATGGCAGCAAGGGGGTGCCCAGCGTGCAATGCGTTCTCACCTCGCTTGAGCCAGCGCTGTGCCAGCTCTTGCCGATGCACAGAAAAGGAGTGGAACAGGGCGAGGGTAACGAAGAATAGAACGATGACAATAGCAAACAGGCTCAAAAGAGCCAGCGAATCCCGCAGAATCAGCTTTTGTCTCAGCTGCCGTTCCTCGGGAGTAAGGGCCGATCGTAACTGAAGTACCGCCATCTTCTCTAATTAGACTATCGCGCTCGCAACCGGCTTACCTGTCGGTCATCCCGGTGCATCGAATCCAGTGAACCCTATTCGTCATCGTTTGACGCAAGTAGTAGGATGACCTCGAGGAGCAAAATGATGGAACGCCGTGAATTTCTTAAGTCGGCCGCAATCACCGCTTTTGCCTCAGGCCTGTCTCCTCACGCGGACGCTTTCGACGCGGCATCCGGCATGCCTTATCGAACGCTTGGCCGAACCGGCGTCAAAGTATCGCTTGTGGGACTCGGCGGCCATCATATCGGCAGGAATTACGTTTCGCAGGACGAAAGCACGAAAATCATCCGAACCGGCCTCGATTCCGGAGTCAACTTTCTTGATAATTGCTGGGACTACAACGGCGGCCTCAGCGAAGTGCGCATGGGCATCGCCTTAAAAGATGGCTACCGGCAAAAAGCGTTTCTGATGACGAAGCTCGACGGCCGCACCGCGCAGTCTGCGCAGCAGCAGGTTGAAGAATCGCTGAAACGCCTGCAGACCGACCATATCGACCTGATTCAGATTCACGAAGTCATCCGCATGGACGATCCCGAGCGCATCTTCGCACAGGGTGGCACGCTCGAATACCTGGAGAAGGCCAAGAAGGATGGCAAGGTCCGCTTTATCGGCTTCACTGGCCATAAGAGCCCTGAAATTCATCTGCACATGATTGAAACGGCGACTAAGCACAACTACACCTTCGACACAGTACAGATGCCGCTCAACGCGATGGACGCGCACTTCGACAGCTTCGGCGCTAAGGTCATCCCTGTTGCGAAAAAGCTGAACATGGGCATCCTCGGCATGAAGCCGATGGGTGACGGCGTAATTCTCAAGAGCAATACCGTAACGCCCGTTGAATGCCTGCGCTACGCCATGAACCTGCCGGTCAGCGTCGTCATCACCGGATGCGACTCAATGCAGATCCTGGAGCAGGCACTCGACACGGCAAAAAACTTCCGTGGCCTCAACGATGCAGAGGTCAGCGCTATCCTGAAGAAGACCGAAACCGTCGCGCAGAACGGTCAGTTTGAGCTCTACAAGACAAGTCACAACTTCGACGGAACTTACAAGAACCCGCAATGGCTGGGCTAGCAATGGAGTTGGAAGAAAAAAAGCAGCGCCTCGAATCGAGGCTTCGCGAATTGGACAGCATCATCGTCGCATACTCTGGTGGCGTCGACTCGGCGTATCTCGCCTACGCCGCGCATCAGGTACTCGGCGAACAGATGATCGCTATCATCGCCGATTCCGCGAGCCTGCCGCGCAGCAACTATCGCGAAGCTGTCGAGTTCGCGCAGGGGCAGTCGATCCCGCTGCGCACTGTTGAGACTGATGAACTGGAACGCGAAGAGTACGCCGTCAACAAAGCTGATCGCTGCTTTCACTGCAAAGATGTGCTCTTTACCGTCCTCGAAAAAGAACGCCAGCGCCTCGGTTTCTCCGCCGTTGCCTATGGCCTGAACGTTGACGACAAGAAAGATTTCCGTCCCGGCCAGCGCGCCGCAGCCGAGCACTTCGTAGCCGCACCGCTCGCCGAAGCTGGACTGAACAAGGCCGACATTCGCGCACTTGCTCAAGCCGCAGGTTTGAATGTGTGGGACAAGCCTGCGTCGGCGTGCTTGTCTTCGCGCATCGAATACGGACGACGTGTAACCCCCGAAGCTCTTCGCCAGGTTGAAGATGCCGAAGAGGCGCTACGTGGTTTGGGACTGCGGAATTTCCGTGTGCGTCACCATGGGAATATCGCTCGCATCGAAGTTGCTGAGAGCGAAATGGCACTGGTGCTTTCACCGGAGACATTCCGGCAGATGGGCAAGGCTGTGCGTGCAGCGGGCTTCCACTATGTCGCGGTGGATTGCGATGGTTACCGCTCGGGCTCGATGAACGAAATCCTGCCGATCGAAATGCTGGCGAAGGCTACTGGAAAATAAGCATGCGAATTGGTTATCTCGAATGTTTCGCCGGCATCAGCGGAGACATGCTGCTCGGCGCGCTCGTCGATGCCGGCGTTTCGCTCTCACTCCTTGAGGAAACCGCTCAAGCCCTGAACATCGGCGCGAAGCTTCGATTCTCCTCTGTGGACCGCAGCGGCATCACTGCTACAAAAGTCGATGTGCTCGACGCGGCCAGCGGGGAAGTTGCCGAAAAGAAGCATGATCATCCTCATACCCAAGATCATCAGCACGAACATGTTCACGACCATGAGAACGCGCACGAACATCACGAACACAAGCACGTGCATGGACGGAGCTGGAAGCAGATTCGTGAGTTGATCGAGCGGACACCTCTTGCCTCGGATGCGCGCGTGCTTGCGCTGCAGGCTTTCGAGTTGCTGGCACAGGCTGAGGCGAAGATTCATGGCGTTCCTGCTGAGACGGTGCACTTTCATGAAGTGGGTGCGGTCGATACGATCACCGATATTGTCTGCGCTGCTGCTGGACTTTGTTCGTTTGGCGTCGATGGCTGGTACGCGTCGGCGGTGAATGTGGGTAGCGGATTTGTGCAGTGCGCGCATGGCTTGTTTCCTGTCCCCGCGCCTGCAACGGCGGAGTTGTTGAAAGGCGTTCCGATGTACTCGGCTGGCATTCAGAAAGAGTTGACCACGCCGACAGGCGCGGCTCTGCTCAGGGCTCTCGGGTGCAAATTCGCAGATGTCCCGGTTATGGCTGCGGAGGTCATCGGGTACGGAGCGGGAACACGCAATCCGAAAGACTTTCCCAATGTGCTGCGGCTCAGTATTGGCGAATCTGTATTTTCTAAAAAGCCGACTGGTGAGCGTGTTGCGGTTTTGGAATGCGCTGTTGACGATGCGACGCCCCAGCTTATGGCGCATGTGATGGAACGGGTTCTGGAAGAAGGTGCGCTCGATGTGATGTGTGCTCCAGTGCTGATGAAGAAGGGGCGCATGGGCAGCCTTCTTACCTTGCTTTGTCGGCCTGAGCGGCGCGAGGTGTTTGAGTCCCTGCTGTTGCGTGAGACTACGACGCTGGGTGTTCGCGTTCGCGAGGAAGATCGCGTCATATTGCAGCGGCGATTCGTGGAAGTTGAAACCGCGTACGGTATTATCCGCGTGAAGATTGGGTCGCGCGACGGCGAAGAACTGAACTGGATGCCCGAGTATGAAGACTGCGCGCGCGCGGCACGGGAGCGCAATGTCCCGCTGAAACAGGTGATGCAGGCTGCGCTGGTGGCCATCTCTGAGAAGAGGGTGGAAGCATGACGCGCGATATGATTCTGGCATTGCTGCGGCAGGTGGAGAGTGGCGGCGTATCATCGGCTGAGGCGTTGGAACGGCTTTCGCATCTGCCGTTTGAGGATTCGGGTTTTGCCAAGATCGATCATCATCGTTCGCTGCGGCTTGGGCTTCCTGAAGTGATCTACTCCGCAGGTAAAACGCCGGAGCAGGTGGCTGAAATCTTTGCCCGCATGGCGCTTGCCGGTGGTGATGTGATTGCAACGCGTGCCAGCGTTGCCGCATGGGACGCGGTGAAGCAGGTGGTTCCTGAAGCCGAATATCATACCGAGGCTCGCGTCGTTGGTCTTCGGCAAACTGGTACTTTGCCCAACGCTGGTCCGGTTGCGGTTTTGTGCGCCGGCACGAGCGATATTCCTGTTGCTGAAGAAGCTGCTGTTACAGCTGAATATCTCGGCGTTAGAGTTGAGCGTGTTTACGATGTTGGTGTCGCGGGACTGCATCGCTTGCTCGCGCAGAGCGAGACGTTGAAAGCGGCGCGTGCTGTTATTGTCTGCGCTGGCATGGAAGGTGCTCTTCCCAGTGTTGTCGGCGGTCTGGTTGCTGCTCCGGTGATTGCTGTCCCTACGAGTGTGGGTTATGGGGCTGCATTTGGCGGTTTGACTGCTTTGCTAGGCATGCTCAATTCCTGTGCTCCGAATGTTTCTGTGGTGAATATCGACAATGGCTTTGGCGCAGCTTATGTTGCCGCGATGATGTTGCGGTCGATGGCGACTGCTTTGGCCAAAGATCAGTTGCAGACTTCCGACAGTCGCTGAAGACCTTGGTTTGTGCTCTCCCACCCTGACTGCGTCAGGATGGGGCACCCGTTTTCGTGCCTACGCTCAGGATGACATCCCATAGAATTGAGGGCCAGGCTAAGGCTTGAAGACGACTCTTGCGTCGCGTTCCGGGGCGCTCCAGACGGATTCGATGTCTCGTAGCGGTACTGCTTTGATGTTGACCGCGAAGGGCGTTTTGGCTGCTATTTCGAAGAACTCTCTGACTGCCTGAAAAATCTCATCCATTGAGGCGCTGCCAAAGCCGCTGCCTAATAGTTCCAGCCCGGAGCTGCGCAGAATTGCAGCGGGAAGAGTGATCGTTGGTGCGGCCATGTTTCCGATCTGAGTAAAGCGGATGCGGCCTGCGTGCTTCAGACCCTTTTGGGCAACGGCTGCCAGGAAGGCTTCAGCGGGTGCTCCCCAGAGGTAGTCGAGGACTAAGTCTACCCCGTGCCCGGCTATTTCGTCGCGGAAGGCGGTGACGAGTGCGTCGTGGTCCTGGGTTAGGGAGATGGTTTCGTCGGCTCCAAGACTTTTTAACTCTTCGAGGGCTTGTGGGTTGCGTCCTGCGGCTACGATGCGGCTCGCTCCGAGGCGCTTTGCGATCTGGACGGAGAGCTTTCCGGCGATTCCGGTTGCGCCCAGGATCAGGACGCTTTCTCCGGCGGTGAATTTTGCGCGGGCTTTGAGCGCGGCCCAGGAGGACATCCCGGGATTTGCGATTCCGGCGGCGGTGGTTTCATCGAGGCCGTCGGGGAGGGTGATGTACATTCCCTTGGTAGCGAGGGCTTTTTCGGCGAAGGTGCCGTACGGAGGCTGGAGGGTGCCGAAGTAGATGCGGGTACCGTCTTCGAGGCGTCCGGTGGCGTCTACGCCGGGGATGAAGGGAAGCTGACCGGTGCTTCCGTAATGGGTTCCGCTGGCGAGGGAGCGGACGATCTGGTGGAGTCCCGCGGCGGTGACGTTTACGAGCAGTTGACCTTCGGCTGGCTCTGGGTCATCGAAGGTGGCGTAGCTGGGCGGAGCGGAGAAGGAAGTGACGACGGCTGCGTTCACGGGCAAAGTTCTCCTACTTAAGATTGCGGTCGACGACTCTGACCGCCCTCCCCCTACCTCTATCTAAATTCCTCTTTTTATAGATAGTTAGGGGGCGTGTCCTGCAAGGGCGTGATCAGGATTAGTGACCAAGTGTATCCGATCACAAGTATGCTCGTGTTAACGAACTCTTCGAAGAGATTACTTTCAGCATCATCAAGCCGAAGCGGATGACCCCTCCCCCCGCTTTTATCTAAATTCCTCTTTTTATAGGTAGTTAGGGTGCTCCTGCTGGAAATGGAAAAGGGCTCGCCTGTTGGGCGAGCCCTTTTTCTCTCTCCTATTAGTGTAGCATTTTGCAAGAAATTTTAGCTCAATCGAGACCTTGTTTTTACCCTTTGGAATGTGTGGGTTAAAGAATTTATTGATGATTGCCCTCTTGACAAGCTTTTAGGTTTGGCGCTGGACTTCAGCGGCTATTTTGCGTAGGTCCGGGAGGACGTCGCCGATGGCTGCGGGTTCTGCTCCGCGCTTTCCGAGTGCGAAATAGAGGCTCTTATAGTGTTCGAAAAGGCGGTTATAGGTCGCACTTGCTGCCGGATTTGGGGTGAATGTTTTGTAGCTGAGGCACATCTTTGCCTGCGCTTCTTCGATGGTTGGGAAGGTTCCGGCGGCGAGGAAGGCGAAGATGCCGGAGCCGAGGCTGGTGGGGATTCCGGCGGGGACAAGGACGGGTTTGCCGAGGACGTCGGCATAGACCTGGTTGAGGACCTGGTTGTTTTGCGGGATGCCTCCGGCGTTGATGACGCGGTCGACGGGGACGCCGTATTCAGCCATGCGCTCGAGGATGATGCAGGTGTGGAAAGCGGTTCCTTCGATGGCGGCGAAGAGCTCGTCCTGCGCGGTGTGGATGAGGTTCCAGCCAAGGGTGATGCCGCCGAGTTCGGAATTGACGAGGACGGTGCGGTCGCCGTTGTCCCAGCTGAGGCGGAGGAGGCCGGTCTGTCCGGCGCGGTAAGTTTCGAGGCCCTTGGATAATTCGGAGACTTTGTGCCCAGCGCGGCGGGCGATGGCTTCGAAGATGTCTCCGGTAGCGGAAAGGCCAGCTTCGACGCCGGTGTAAGCGGGATGGACGCTGCCGGGGACGACTCCGCAGACGCCGGGGACGAGGTTGGCCTTCTTCTGCATGGCGATGATGCAGGTGGAGGTGCCGACGACGTTGACGACGTCGCCCTCTCGGCAGCCTGCGCCGATGGCGTCCCAGTGCGCGTCGAAGGCGCCGACGGGGATGGGGATGCCGGCATGGAGGTCCATGGCTTCAGCCCATTTGGGTGAGAGGTGTCCGGCGAGGTTGTCGGAGGTTTCGTAGCTGCCACCGAGCTTGGCGCGGATGCCTTCGAAGAGCGGGTCTAGTTTGGAGAGGAAATCCTGTGATGGCAGGCCGTCCCACTTCGGGTTCCACATCCACTTGTGTCCCATGGCGCAGACGCTGCGCTTGGCCTGCTTCGCGTCGGTGATGCCGCAGAGGGTTGCGGCGACCATGTCGCAGTGTTCGAAGGCGGTGACGAAGCGGTCGCGCTTGTCGGGGTTGTGGCGGAGCCAGTGGAGGAGCTTGGCGAAGCCCCACTCGTGGGAGTAGACGCCGCCGCACCACTCGATGGCTTCGAGGTGTTCGCGGTTGGCGAGTTCGGTGATCTGCTGCGCTTCTTCTTTGGCGCGGTGGTCGCACCAGAGGTAGTAGTCGTCGAGCGGCTGGAGGTTTTCGCCGACGGGGATGACGCTGGAGCCGGTGGTGTCGAGCGCCATGGCTTCGATCTGGGCGCCTTCGATGCCCGCGTCTTTGATGGCCTGGCGCGTGGCTTTGACGAGGGCGTTCATCTGGTCCTGATGGGATTGCGTGGCGTAGTCGGGGTCTTCGCGCTTGCGGTGGAGGGGGTATTCGGCGACGGCGGTGGCCAGTCGGCCTCGCTCGCTATCGAGGAGGGTGACGCGTACGCTTAGGGTTCCAAAATCTACGCCTGCTACTTTGGACATCTTGTTCATTTCCTAATGATCTTGATCAAATGTTTGGGGTCTCCCACCCTTTGCTTTGCAAAGGATGGGGCACCCGATGTTTGTGGCTCATTCACGAAAGCAGATCCTTCGCTCCGCTCAGGATGACAGCGTTTTTACTATGCGCTGGGGTCTTCGTGGTAGTGCATGTCCCAGCCTAGGTAGCGGGTTGATGCTTCGTAGACTGGGCTGGCTGTGGTTGAGAAATTGGCGGCTACGTGGTGCTCGAATCCGCGCTCGCAGATGAATCGCAAAAGCTTTTGCATTTTTGGGATGCGAACTACTCCGGCGCCGCCGAAGGTTTCGAGTGGGTCGCTGGTGAATTCGCCCTCGCCGACGTAGCCGCGGATTTTGCCGTTGAAGTCGTCGGTGGAGAAGCGGAGATAGCTCATTGCGCCCGCTTTTACGCGGCCTACGCAAGTGCCGAAGGTGTTTTCTTTGCCTACGGTTCCGGCAATGATCTCCTGGAAGTCCATTTTGACGTCGGCGAAGAAGTGTTTTGGCAGGTTGGAGCAGTGGAAGCAGACGGCCTTGTCGGGATCGTCGCCGTAGTTGTTGTTCCAGTCGAGCAGGGCGCTTGGGGTTTCCGACGCGAGTGCGAGGCCGTACATGCTGAGCACACCTACGACGTCGGTTTCGCAGGCGCTGGAGAAGAGATTTTCGCTCATCATGCTCATGATGGTGCAGGGCACGACGCCGAAGTATTCTTCAAGCGATGTCCAGCACTGGATGGCGCTGATGGTGCAGTAGGTTTCCTTCATCCAGCCATCGATGACTGCGCCGAGTTTGGCCATCTTCATGAGGGCTGCTTCGGGAATGCCGCTTGTTGAGACGTAGGACTTGATGGCGGCGAGCTTCGACTGAGCTGCGTCGTCGGTGTCCTTCATGAGGTTGATGCGGCCCAGAACTTCAGAGAGATCGAGGGTTTCAACGGAGATGCCGTTGAGTTCGAGTAGTTTCTCGCTGTAGCGGACGGTATTGAATGCCGCTGGGCGAGCGCCGATCGCGCCGATGCGGAGGTTGCGGAAGCCATCGACAACACGGCAGACGGCGGCGAACCATGCGAGGTCTTTGCTGAAGGCTTCGGAACTGGGCGAAACGGTGTGCAGAGCCGTGAGCGAGTAGGGGATGCCGTACTGCATGAGGTTGTTGCAGGCCGACATTTTGCCGCAGAAGCTGTCGCGGCGGTTAGTGATTTTCATGATGTCGGCGCGGTCGGGCGTGGCTTGTACCAGCACCGGGACCTTGAGAGTCGAGAGGCGGATGGCGTCGACGATGGCGCGCTCCTCGCCGAAGTTAGGCAGGGTGACGATGATGCCGTCGATCTCTTCTCTGTGTTTTTTGAAGAGTTCGGCGCAGTGGCGGGCGTCGTCGGGGGTCTGGACGGCTCCGTGCTGCGTCTGCTCGGGCGAGAGCACGATGCTCTTGTAGCCGGCGGCGTCGAGGACCTTGATCATCTCTTCGCGGCCCTCTTTTGCAAGATGGTGCGGGAAGAAGCCGCGGCTGCCGACAATGACTCCGAATGTGAGTTGCTTTTTCATTTCGTGGGTTCCTTTGAGTTCCCTCAGGGGCTAAAGCCCCCGCTTTAATTCCGATCTTTGAGTGCGGGCTAAAGCCCGCACCTACCAGCCTGCACCTACCAGCCTGCACCTACTGCCCCGCACATGCGCCGTTCTTATCTGTCTTACATTTGTGGTCTCCCACCCTTTCGTCGAAAACCACGACGAAAGGATGGGGCACCCGACATCCTGCAAAAACTGCTCTCACCTTTTCACGCGCGGCCAGAAGCGGATTGTGTAGACCAGTCCGGCAATTGCCATCAGGCCGCCCCACCATATGGATGGGTGCAGGTTGAATAAGACGGGCGGATGGGCCGGAGGATTTGCGAGTTCCCAGAAACCTTCCGCAGTGATAATGACGCCGTAGATGAGGAAGAGGACGCCTGCGAAAAACCAGATCTGCATTTGCTCGCGCATTGTTGCTCTCCTTACCAGAAGACTACGTTGAGGACGACGAAGAGGACGGCGATGATTCCGGCCCAGACGATGGGCTTCTGATACCAGTGGTCATCGTGCTCTTCGGGAATCTTCGATGCGCCGTAGACGAGGCCTTCGAGTTCGGCTTCGGACTTTGGTTTAGTCATGAGGCTTACGACGACGGTGACGATGACGCAGACGAGCCAGGACCAGAGGGCGCGGTACATGTCTTCGGCTAGCGCTTTGGCGTCAGTGGAAAGGGCGACGTAGCGCAGGGCTGAGGGATCGTTGTGCACCCATGCCCAGAGACCGACGGCGGTGAGGGTTCCGGACAGTAGGCCCCAGAATCCGGCGGCCTTCGTGGCGCGCTTCCACAGCATGCCGAGAATGACGGTGCCGAAGAGCGGGGCGATGAAGAAGCTGAAGAGCGCCTGTACGTAGTCCATGATGCTGGCTGCGTGCTGCACGAGATAGGCGGTGCCGACGGAGATGAGTACGCCGATGAATGTGCACCAGCGGCCCATCGAGACATAGTGCTGGTCCGTGGCTTTCTTGTTCAGGAATGCGCCGTAGATATCGTAGGTCCAGACGGTGGAGAAGGCGCTGACGTTGCCGGCCATTCCGGACATGAAGCCGGCGATGAGCGCGGTGACGCCGAGGCCGAGGAGTCCGGGGCTGCAATAGCGGACGAGCATCAACGGAAGGACTTCGTTATAGCTGTGCTGGCCGGTGGCCACGGCCTGGGTTTCTCCGACGAGGTGGAAGGGTAGCACGGAGAGCGCGAGGAGTCCGGGCAGGATGACAATGAACGGGACGGCCATCTTGAAGGCGGCGCCGATGATGGGGGCCATGCGTGCTGCCCGCAGGTTGTGCGCGGAGAGGACCCGCTGGACTACCAGGAAGTCTGTGGTCCAGTAGCCGAAGCTGATCACCATGCCGAGACCGAAGACGATGCCGGTCCAATGGACACCCATGGGGTTGTCGTGGAAGTGGCCGAGGGTGCTCCACATATGGACGTATTCGCTGCTGCCCATGTTGGTGAGGATCTGCTGACGAAGGTTGCTCCAACCGCCGACTTCGATGAGGCCCAGGATGGGGACGAGCAGTGCGCCGAGCCAGATGAGGAGGAACTGCAGGACTTCATTGAAGATCGCCGAGCGTAGGCCGCCGAGCGCGACGTAGAGGGCAACAGTAATGGACGAGACCCAGATGCTGAAGTTGAGGTTCCAGCCGAGGACAACCTTCATGACGATGGCCATCGAATACATATTGATGCCGCTCATCAGAACGGTCATGAAGGCGAAGCTGACGGCGGAGAGCGCGCGGGCGCCGTCGCCGTAGCGCAGATGCAGGTAGCCGGGGACGGAGTGCGTCTTCGAGATGTAGTAGAAGGGCATCATGACGATGCCGAGGAAGAGCATGGCGGGGATGGCGCCTATCCAATACCAGTGCGTGGCGAGGATGCCGTACTGGTAGGCCGAGCCGGCCCAGCCCATCAGTTCGAGCGATCCGAGATTGGCAGAGACGAAGCTCAGGCCCGCGATCCATGCGGTCATTTCGCGGCCGGCCATGAAGAACTCTTCGCTGGTGTTCGTTGAGCCCTTCAGGTAGAAGCCGATGAAGATGACGATAGCGAAGTAGACGGCGATAACGAGGATGTCGACGGCGTTTAGGTGGGCGAGGGACTTCTCTTGAAAGAAAGCGAGAGCCGGAGGATGGCTGAAGAGGCGATGTGCGTAGTCAGTGGGCATGTTCTTGATTGCCTCGGTTGTTGTGACAATGCTTGTTCATAACAAGGCCTGCATTGTGCAGCCTGCGATGCAAGAAAGTCTTCATCTTTTTTGTCCGTAGGTTGCGTGGGTGCCGTGTTTGCGGAAATAGTGGCGGTCGAGCAGGGCCTGGGAGACGCCTTCGCTTTCCGGGTTAAGCGTTGCGGTACAGAAGGCCATGCGCGCTACGGATTCAAGTACGACGGCGTTGTGCGCTGCGTCTGACGGGGTCTTGCCCCAGCAGAAGGGAGCGTGTCCGGCAACTAGGACGGCGGGTACGGCATCGGGATTGAGATCGCGGAAGCGGCGGACGATGGCCAGGCCGGTATTGTGCACGTAGTCGCCGTTGATGTCGTCTGAAGTAAGCTCTTCGGTGACGGGGACGGGGCCGTAGAAGTAGTCGGCGTGCGTGGTGCCGTAGGCGGGGATGCTGCGCCCGGCCTGGGCCCATGCTGTAGCGAATTCAGAGTGCGTGTGCACGACGGCGCCGATGGTCGGGAATTCGCGGTAGAGGAGCAGATGCGTAGCGAGATCGGATGAGGGGCGGAGATCGCCTTCGACGATCTTGCCATCGAGATCGGTGATGACCATGTGTTCGGCTTGCATCGATTCGTAGGGGACGCCGCTGGGCTTGATGGCAACGAGGCCTGTCTGGCGGTCTATGCCGCTGACGTTTCCGAAGGTGTAGAGAACGAGGCCGCGGCGGACCAATTCGAGATTGGCCTCCAGGACTTGTGCGCGGAGATCGTCAAGCATGATGTTTTGCCCTCGTGGCTGCGGGTACGAAAGAATCAGACGTCGACATATTACTAAAACGATTTATGAAGTGGGCCTTTTTGATTTTTTGCCCGGTAAATGGATTTTCCGGCAAACGTTTACTAGCGCTTTGACCTTATGCAATTTACACTTGCCAAGTCAAGCGGAAGGCCGCTTTTATCATGATCAAGAAAAGACCCAGGCAGAAGAAAAGCGGCAAGAAGCGGCTGGATATTCGTGATGTGGCAAAGCACGCCCGCGTATCGATCGCCACCGTTTCGCGGACCATTAACCGCGTACCGACAGTCGATAAAGAGCTTAGCAAGCGGGTGTGGAAGTCGATTGAAGAGCTTAATTATTTTCCGAATACGCAGGCGCGGGCACTGGTTTCAGGGCGGAGCCGGCTGTTTGGGCTGCTGATTTCGGAGATTACGAATCCCTTTTTCCCGGAGTTGATCCAAGGATTTGAAGACTTTGCCATCGAAAATAACTACGAGATTCTGATCGGCTCGACAAACTACGATCCGGAGCGCATGGAGATCTGCGTTCGCCGCATGATTGAGCGAAATGTGGAAGGCGTGGCGGTGATGACGTTTGGTATTGAAGAACCGCTGCTGGACGAGCTGGTTTCCCGCAACATTCCCATGGTTTTTGTGGATGCTGCGCCTCCGGGCGAGAATGTGAGCACTCTCGCGGTCGATTACCACCATGGAATTCGCGAAGGCGTACAGCACCTGGCGGCGCTTGGACACCGCAAACTCAGCTTTATCAGCGGGCCGATGCATCAGAGAAGTGCTTACCTTCGAAAAGAGGCATTCCTGAGTTCGGTGGCGGAGATTGGCGTGCGGCCCGCGCCGGAGTGGCTGGTTGAGGGCGACCATACTCTTGAAGGCGGCGTGCAGGCAATGGAGCAGATTCTGAAAAGCAAGGACTTGCCGACGGCGGTGATGTGTTCAAACGACATGACAGCCATTGGCGCACTGCGAGTGCTGACCAGCAAAGGTCTGCGGGTGCCGGATGACATCTCGATCATCGGTTTTGACGATATCCATCTGGCAGAATTTGTCTATCCTCCGCTGACCACGGTACGTATGGCCCGCAATGACCTGGCGCGTGCGGCGTTCAGCGCTCTGCGTTCTCACGTGGAACCTACGCATAGCCACACGAAGAAGTCGTGGCACATTCAAACGAAGCTTACTGTGAGGCGATCGACCGGCTACCCTCCGGGGACTGATATGAAGAAGGCGAAACCGCGTAAGGCGGCGAAGACGGAGCAGAACTGAGTCTTAGTAGGACTCAGTATGTTCCGAGGAATGCGCGGACGACTTTTCCTTGCTGTCGATTGAAGTTGAGCCCGAAGTCGGTCTGGTCGCCGTTCCAGAGGCGCGACATCTTCCACACATCATTCTGATAGCCGCCTTCTTCCACGCGCAGAAGCTGCATGCGCTGATTGCTTTGCTGGTCAGACAACTGGAATTGCACGCGCGCGTCGAAGCCGGTGACTAGGAACTCATTTTCGGAAATCTGAACGATCAGGGCGCGGCCGTCGTGTTCCTTGCTGCCGGTGGCTCGCGCTTCGCCATACTGGGGAAGCCCGAAGGTGACAGTGGCTTTCCATTTACCAAACTCGACCGTTGTGCGCGGCTGGCCGGGTTCTTCGACCGCCGTTTTGAGCTTGCCTTCTAAATTCCATTGGGCAATCTGGCGATTCATCGGCTCAAGCAAGGCGTAGTTCTGGCTGTGCAGCTTCGGATACTCGTCCGTGTCGAAGGTCCAACCGGTCTGATCGATGCCGAAGGGCGAGAAGCCAATGGCTCCGTGGGCGAGGGCGTAGAAAAAGTAGCGGCCGTATTCATCACTGCCTCCGGTTTCCGGAATCCACAGGGCGTTGTCGGGACGGCGGTAGGCGTCGAGGGTTTGGCGATACATTTCCGAATCGCCGATGTAGATGTCGGGGCCGATGATGTCGATGGAGCGTGATGTTGCTTTCCAGACGTCGATCATGTGGGGTACGGCACCGCCGCTTGGATAGTTGACGCCAGGGATTTGCGAGCGCGACCCAAGCCAGACGTTGCAGTACATCGGGAGGGGGAATTCAGCTTTGCCGGCCTGGACCAACTGGTCGATGTAGTGCGAGACGGACCACGCCGCGAAGGTCTCGTCGGCTGCGGGGCCGAAGACTTCCTTCCATGTTCCTGAAGGCTTATGCAGGGCTTTCGCTAAGTCTGGAGGAACAGCACCGGCGAACTGCTTTTCTGCCGCAGCGGAGAAATCGCGGACTGTTCCGAGGGAACCGGATTCGTTTTCAACCTGAACAAGAAGGATGGTGTGCTGATCGCCGTCCATCTCACGCAGGTGATGCATGAGGGCGACGAAGGCGTGCTTGTCAGCTTCAAGATTGGCTGGTGCATTTGGCGAGAGTACGTCGATGGGCTCACCAAATGCGTTGATCATGCGCGGGTAGTGGGCTGTATCCGTTTTGACCCATTCCGGCGCATAGTGCATCTTGCCGTTCTTCCATGTGCCGAACCAGAGCACGACGAGGTGCATGTTGTGCTGGCGAGTTTGACTGAGGAGAGTGTCAACGATGGAGAAATCGAATTGGCCGGGTTTGGGTTCGAGCTGTTCCCAGTAAACGGGCGCTTCGATGGTGTTGGCGTGCATTTTTTCGAGAAGCGGCCAGACTTCGGGGAGCACGGCGGGCCATGCGCTTGAATTGTTGATCTGTCCGCCGAGGATCAAATAGGGCTTGCCGTCAACCATGAGGGCATAGCGGCCATCCTGCTGGACCAGCTTTGGCATTTCTGCCGCGTGAGCTAAGGAGAGGCTGAAAAACAGCAGCCAGATGAATGTTGTGCCTCTGAACAGGCAGGTAGAGAGTCGTTGCAGTTTAAGGTGTGTCGAGTTGCGCAAGCGGAGGCATGCCATGCGCAACACTATAAATCCGACAAGGAAACGCTGGACAAGGATTCAGCGGGTTTTAGTACTTGCGGGTGCCGGCATGGGGCGGGCGCGGCCTGTTGCGATTTCGAGAAACGCATGGGCGGCGCGGGTGAGAGTCTTGTCCTTGCGGTAAACCAGGGCCAACTCGCGGCTGAGGCGTACGCCATCTACCTTGATGGTTTTCAGCAGGCCGTTGCGCTCGTCGTCGCGGACGTTCGATCGGGGTAAAAAGCCCATTCCCAGTCCAGCTCCGATGAGGCGTTTGAGGAGCTCACTGGAGTCGACTTCCATGGCGATACGCGGCTGGACTTCGTTGCTGCGGAAGATGTCGTCGATTTGCTCGCGCTGGCGGCCGTGCTTGGGCAGCAAAAGGGGATATTGCAGAATCTCTGCGAACTTGATCTGGTCGCGCGCGGCAAGAGGGTGGGATTTGGGGACGACGAGGACGAGATCATCCTTATGAATTATGTCGACCGTGAGGCGGACGTCTTTCACCGGAAGTGACACGATGCCGAAATCGACTTCGCGGTTGAGTACGGCTTCGAGCGAGCGGGCGCGGTCGGCGCGGACGATGTTCAGATTGACGCGCGTGTACTGCTTCTTGAACTGAGCGAAGACGGCGGGCAGTACGTAGAGGCTGGTGGCCTCATTGGCGCTGATGGAGATTTCTCCGCGCGGCGAGCGGTGCAGCTCGCCGATGGCCACCATGATGTGGCTGTGGACCTGGAGGCAGTGCTCGGCAAAAGGCTCGAAGAGACGGCCAGCGGCGGTGAATGTGACCTTGCCGCCGTCGCGGTCGAAGAGACGTGCCCCGGCTTCGTTTTCGAGAGAGCGTATTTGCGCGGAAATGGCCGGCTGGGTGACGCCCAGCTTTTCGGCGGCGCGGGAAAAGCTTTTCAGTCGGCTTACTTCTAGGAAAGTTCTGAGCTGCTCGAAATCCATTTAAGAAAACGTCTCTCGTGGTGGTTGGTTGGATGGATAAAACTGTTGTTTATAGTGCTTATATCTTGAAGGCGGCCGAAATGCCAGCATAAAGAACTTTAATGGGGAAGAGAGGGAATGCCCATTATTTTGGCAGTTGGTCAATTTGCAACGACCGATCCCTCGGCGGCTAAAGCCCTGCTTCCATTGAGTACTATGGCACGGCTAAAGCCGTGCCCCTTCAAACCGGAGGGTTGTCGGGACTAAGGGTGTACTATCAAGAGCCAGATACCCGGAAGGAAAGATTCTGGATTGAACCAGCCAGGGGAATGGCAGGTTCTGAACTTTTTAAAGAATGGCTGATCAAAAGCGAATCTGTCGTCTGGTATTGCCGATAGCGCTTCTTGCGCTGGTGATTGGGACGACGTTCGGAGAAGTCTGGCATCGCCACATTCGTTCCTCGCCGGAGACATGCCCGATCTGCCATATGAGCCATCAGGCTGTCGAGCCGCCTGTGGCAAGCGTGCGTCTATTCATCCTCGTTCCGACAGGACATGGACTCGAGCCTCAACGCTTTAGCTTCCATTCACGTCCGGCCATCCTTCAAACTCCCGCGCGAGCCCCTCCAGCATAATCAGCCGCATTGTTTATGTGCTGCCTGCAGCACCACTCACTACGTATTGCTCTCTTGAGAAGGCTGATTTTCCATGCGTTCACAACGTCTGTGTTTTCCAATGCTGCTAGTCTCTGCGTTTCTCCCTGGAGCCGCAGGTGCGCAAACACCGCCTGCGCAAAGCCCGTCGCCATCACCTCCACAAGCACAGACGCTGGCGCAGAAACCGGGAGCGGTGACGATTTCGCTGGACGATGCCATTCAAATGGCGCTCGTGCACAACCACACCATGTTGGCAGCGCGCACCACGATCCAGCAGAGTGAAGCGGAAGAAGTCACGGCAAATCTGCGCCCGAACCCGGTACTGATAGGCGATGCGCAGTTTCTGCCGATTTTCCAGCCGAGCCAATTCACTGCAGATTACATCGACGACACGGCTCAGTTTGATCTGGGCGTCAGTTATCTGTTCGAACGCGGCAAGAAGCGGCAACACCGCCTGCAGGCAGCCAGGGACGTGACGGCTGTAACCCGGTCCCAGGTCACCGACAATGAGCGGAGTCTTACCTTTAGCGTTGCCTCGCAATTCATCAACGTTGAACTCGCGGAATCGACTCTGGCGCTGGCCACGCAAGACCTGGAGAGCTTTAAGAACACCGTAGATATCACCGAAGCGCGGTACAAGGCTGGCGATATCAGCGAGGACGACCTGCTGAAGATAAAGCTGCAGATGCTTCAGTTTCAGACGGACGTGTCGGCAGCGAAGCTCGCCAGAGTGCAGGGGCTTTCGGACCTGCGGCAACTGCTCGGATACGAATCGATAACGGCGGACTACGATGTCGCCGGCGCGTTCGATTATCAGCCGGTTAAAGGCAATCTGGAAGACTTTGAGGCCAAGGCCGTGCAGAACCGGCCTGACTTGAAGGCAGCGCAGCAGGGCGTGGCTGCTGCGAACAGTCAGCACGAACTGCAGAAGGCAATCGGCAAACGAGATGTTACGGGACAGATCAATTACACGCACATCACTTACAACACTGTGTCGTTGTTCGGGCAAGTCCAGCTGCCGATTTTCGATCGCAACCAGGGAGAAATTGCGCGCACTGGTTATGCGATTACGCAAGCCCAGGAGCAGGAGAAATTCGCGAACGGGCAGGTTCTTACCGATGTGAGGGACGCCTTTGAAAATCTGCGCTCGAACGATCAGATCGTCGGCCTCTATCGCTCGGGCTATCTTGACGCGGCGCAGCAGTCTCGTGACATAAGCGAATACGCTTACCGGCACGGCGCGGCGAGTCTGCTTGATTTTCTTGACGCGGAACGCAGCTATCGAAGTACCCAGCTCGCCTACCGTCAGGCGCTCGCTTCGTATCTGCTTGCGGTTGAGCAGATACGCCAGGCGACAGGGACGAGGAGCTTGCCATGACAGTCATAAACACACATCGCAGGCTTCAGAGTATGATCGCGCTCGCTTCAATGTTTGCGCTGGTGGGCTGCAGTTCGAGCGACCGCAAGCAGGCGAACGAGATGACGTCTTTTTCGGCGCAAGCCTCGAAGGCGACGACCCCGCAGCTTTTCACTATCCCGCAGGACCAGATGTCGCATGTGCAGGTGGTCACCGTTCAGCCCACCACGTTGACACGCACACTCCGGCTTACGGGAGCGGTGGCATACAACGCTTTTGCGACGACGCCGGTCATCACGCAGGTCGGCGGACCGGTCAGCCGGATTCTTGTATTACCCGGACAGCACGTAAAAGCAGGCCAACCCATGCTCGAAGTGAGCAGTCCAGATTATTCGCAATTGCTGGACGCTTATTTGAAGGCCTCGGACTCGTTTCGCTTGGCGAACAAAAACTATACTCGCGCGCAGGACCTGTATCAGCATCACGCTATTGCCGAGCGCGATCTGGAGCAGGCCGAATCGGATCGCAACCAGGCGCAGGCAGATTTGAACGCAGCTGATCAGGGAATGAAAATTCTCGGGATCAAGAGTCCGGAGGATCTGGCAAAAGCCCCGAGTTCGGCGCAGATTCCTGTGCTTGCCCCCATCGGCGGCGAAGTCGTAGAGCGTCTGGTTTCACCTGGCCAGGTAGTGCAGGCGGGGCAAACGCAGGCCTTCACGATTTCGGATCTCAGCACGGTGTGGGTTTTGGCGAACGTCTACCAATCGGATCTTGCTTCCGTGCGCAGCGGAGATGATGTCGTGGTGCAAACAAGTGCCTATCCAGACAGCTTCCACGGCCGTATTTCTTATGTGTCGCCTGCTCTCGATCCAAACACCAGGACGCTGCAGGCACGCATTGTTGTGGACAATCCAGGCGAGAAACTGAAGAGGGACATGTATTGCACTGTGATTGTGACGGCGGGCTCTATCTCGAATGCTATTGCCGTGCCCGATTCGTCCGTTCTGCGCGACGACAACAACCAGCCGTTCGTGTATGTCGTCATCGGCACGAATCAGTTCGGCCGTCGCGATGTGGAGATCGGTGAAAACCAGAATGGCCGAACGCAAATCCTTCAAGGGATTTCCGTCGGAGAGAAGGTTGTAGGCGACGGCAGCTTATTCCTTCAGTTTGCAAACTCGCTACAACATTGAGAAGGGCGGCTTCGAATGATTCATCACATCGTCCAGTTTGCCCTTCGTCAGCGGTTATTAATCCTGCTGATGGTCGTGTTTATCGTTGTCGGAGGCACGATCTCGTTCCAGCACATGCCGGTAGATGCTTACCCTGATCTTTCTCCGCCGATGGTTGAAATCATCACTCAATGGCCCGGACATGCGGCCGAGGAGATCGAGCGCCTCGTTACAGTACCGACCGAAGTGGAAATGAATGGCGTCCCAAAAATGTCGGTTATGCGCTCCATCTCTCTCTACGGACTATCGGATGTCATCCTGACATTTGATGAAGGCACCGACGATTACTTCGCGCGCCAGGTTGTTTTCCAGCGGCTAAGCGAGGTGACATATCCAACCGGTGTAACGCCCACGCTTTCTCCGCTCGCCAGTCCCTCGGGGCTCGTCTATCGATATGTCATTCAAAGCCCTGACCGCACCCCGCAGGAACTGAAGATCTACGAAGACTGGATTATCGAGCGCGAATATAAACAAGTGCCGGGCGTCGCGGATGATTCTGGCTTCGGTGGAACCGTCATGCAGTACCAGGTGCTGCTGGATCCGGCGAGACTTTATGGGTACCACATTACGGTGCCGACTGTGCTGCAACAGCTCTCCGTGAACAACTCCAATGCCGGAGGAGGTTTCTATTCGCAAGGGGGCCAGTTCTACTACGTTCGCGGACTGGGGCTTGTTCACGATACATCGGACATCGGCGACGTCATCGTTGGGGCACAAAACGGAGTGCCGGTGCGCATCCGCGACATTGGTGATGTAACGATCGGGAATGCGCCGCGCCTGGGCGAATTCGGCTTCAACAAAACGGATGACGCCGTCGAGGGCGTCATTATGATGCGCCGCGGCGAGCAAACGCAAAACGTGCTGAAGGGTGTCGAAGAAAAAACCCGGCAGCTGAACGAACAGATTTTGCCGGCGGATATCAAAGTCCAGCCTTATTACGACCGGAGCGATCTGGTGCAACTGACCATCGATACGGTTGAACACAACATGCTGCTGGGCATGGCGCTTGTCCTCATCGTCTTGATGTTTTTCCTGGTGAGTGTCCGCGCCGCTGTCATCGTTGCACTGACCATTCCGCTGGCTTTGCTTTTTTCGTTTGTCTTCCTGCATGCGCGCGGGGTCGCAGCAAACCTGCTTTCCATTGGCGCTATCGATTTCGGAATTCTCATTGACGGCACTCTGGTGATGGTGGAGAACATCTTTCGCGAACTGGGCGAGCGCGAAGGCCAGAGTTACAACCTGCATGAGGTGATACTGGCTGCCGCGAAAGATGTCGATCGTCCGATCTTCTACTCCGTGGCCGTCATCATTGCCGGCTATCTACCGATCTACGCGTTGAGCGGGCCCTCGGGGAAGCTATTCAAACCTATGGCGGACACCGTATCGATTGCGCTCGTAGGGGCATTGATCTTGACGCTCACATTTGTCCCGGTGATGTGCGCTTACTGGTTCAAAAAGGGCGTGCACGAGCGCGTCAACAAGCCCTTTGAATGGGTGCGAGAAAAATATTCGGGTCAGCTTGTATGGTGCCTCGATCACCCGAAGATCACGATGTTCGCTGCATTCTTGATCTTTGCCGCAACGCTGTTACTTGTGCCTTTCATCGGAGGAGAATTCATGCCTCACCTCGATGAAGGGGCGCTATGGGTGCGGGCGACTTTGCCATATACGGTATCGTTCGAGGAGGCGAGCAAATTTTCGCCTCAGGTCCGGACGATTCTGAGTAAGTATCCGATGGTCACCGACGTCGGTTCCGAGCTTGGCCGTCCTGATGATGGCACCGATCCCACAGGGTTCTTCAATGATGAGTTTTACGTAGGGCTGAAGCCTTACAGCGATACTTCATGGAAGACCAGTGCAATCCACAACAAGGCCGAATTAACTGAGGACATTCAAAAACAGCTGCAGGCGTTTCCGGGAATCATCTTCAACTACACCCAGCCTGCGGAAGACGCTGTTGATGAGGCGTTGACTGGGCTCAAGAGCGCGCTCGCGGTAAAGATTTATGGCTCCGACCTGAACGTTCTACAGAGTAAAGCGCTCGATATCAAACGCCGTCTCTCGCAAGTCCCTGGATTCACGGAACTGACAGTCGTACGGGAGCTTGGCCAGCCTAGCCTGCTGATCGACGTCGATCGCGATAAGATTGCTCGCTACGGCATCAACGTTGCGGATGTCGAGGCGGTTGTGCAAGCGGCAGTAGGTGGGCAGGCTGCCACACAGGTTATTCAAGGCGAGAAACTATTCGACCTCGTCGTGCGCATGAAGCCTGAATTTCGAGAGAACGCGCAGCAGATCGGCAATCTGCTCGTCGGAACGCCCGCGGGCCAGCAGATTCCTCTCAGCGAACTCTCGAACATTCACGAAGCCAGTGGCGCATCCTTCATCTATCGCGAAAACAATTCACGCTACATCGGCGTGCAGTACAGCATTGAGGGGCGCGACCTGCAAGGGGCCGTGGCTGATGGACAGCGGGCGATCGAAAGCATTGCCAAATCCCTGCCCGCCGGGTACCGGCTTGACTGGGGTGGTGAGTATGGCGAATTCCTCGAAGCAAAGCACCAGATGGAACTGATCGGGCCGCTTGCTCTGCTCATCATTTTCATGATCCTGTTTGCGCTGTACGGCAATCTGAAATTTCCAATAACCATTGCTCTTGGCGTCGTATTGACAGAGCCGGTAGGCGCGCTGATCGGACTCAAGTTAACTCATACGCCGTTCAGCGTTTCATCGGCTCTGGGCCTGCTCGCGCTGATGGGTGTTTCGGTTGAAACCGCCGTTATCCTCGTCTCTTACATCAACAAACTGCGTCTCGAGAACAAAGATATTCGCACTGCAACCCGCGAAGCTTCGCTCCTGCGGCTGCGGCCCATTATGATGACCGCCCTGGTCGCCTGTCTTGGGCTTCTGCCGGCGGCTCTTTCCACAGGCATTGGTTCAGACACGCAAAGACCTTTTGCCATCGTCATCGTAGCTGGGCTTATCTCCCGGCTCTTCCTGGGATTCTTCGTCAATCCCGTGCTGTATGAAATGGTTGCGCGCGAAGGCGATATCTTGCAGGTTTGAAGCGCATACTGGCCATTGCGGAGCCTCCCTAGATGTCTCATTCAGCCGCTTCGACGGAGTCAGTATCTGTATCATCAAGCACTCCTCGGCAAGTTAGCGTAATGGGAACCTTTCAGGACCCTCGGGGGCAACCTCTGGTTAGCCGGTCTATCGGCCACTTGCAGAACCATGGATCGATCTGAATAGTTCAATGAGTGCTTTGGCCTGATATGGAGTGACCGTGTCAACGGGGCGAGATCTGTGGGTTTGTTTTGGTGGTTTGCGTTTTCTTTTCCCGAAGACAGAGCGAGCAGCAGTCGGAGCGGTTTTGAGCGACGATTGATCAGTCTGATATTCGCGGGTCGGAACCGCATAATCATGATCCGTCGGGAGCTGCCTCTGACTGTTATCGCGAGTTCGGTCGAGCCTGTCGCATAGGCCAAGCGAGGGTTCTCCTTCGTGCTTGCCCTGGCTGCTGCCGGCTCTGTGTTCGAGATGGATGTCAGCGTTCATCGATTCGGTGTTCTTAGCTTTTTCCTTCTTAGGAAGTTTTGGTCTTTGCTTTGGTTGTTGTCAGGCTGCAACTTGCTGCTTGGAAAAGTCTCGGCTCTGGTTCCAATAGCCCATATAAAGCCCAGCAGCTCTCGGGCTACTGCTGTGACAATCTTCCTCTGGTCCTTGCCGGCTGCGCCCAGTTTCATATACCGCTTGTGCAGCCGGTGTTGCGCCTTCCACGCAATCTCTTTCGCCTCTTCGGAGATGCTCTCCTGTCGTCTGCGCAAGCCGTACCAGATACAGGGTGGACGACGATAGCTCCATGCGGCTTCGACAACGATTCGTCGCAGGTGCGCGTTGCCGGTCTTAGTGATACCTCCGCGTCTGGTTCGCTTGCCGCTGGAGTCTTCGCTAGGCACAGCACCGCAGTAACCCATCAGTTGCCGAGCACTGCCGAAGCGAGATACCTGGCCCAATTCGGCAGCAATGGTCACAGCCGAGATATCTGCGATACCGCGCAGCGCCTGTAGATCGTTAATGACTTGTTGTAGCGCGGGCGAGGCCAGCTTCACGGCTTCCGTGATGGCCTGCTCCAGGCGCGCTACCCGCTCCCGCATGTGCTCGACCTCGTGCAGATAATCCTGGCGCGTGGCCTCCTGAGCTATCCGTGTGAAACCTAGCTGCGCGACCCAGATCAGATAGGGGCGTGTCCACGGCCTAACTCCGGTCGGTGGACGCTGGCCTGAGCGAAGAAGAAACTTGCTCAACCGGTGCCGCGCTCGCATCTGATCCTGCTTGGCTGCTTCGCGGGCGCGCACCAGATCGCGCAAGGCCTCGGAACCCTCATCCGGAACCCACACCGCCGTCAGATCTCCCGATCGATAGCAACGTGCCAGCTTCTCAGCATCGCGTCGATCCGTCTTTACTCGATCACCGGCCTTAACTGGTACCAGCGTTGGCGCTACCACCTCGCACTGGACGCCCAGCCCCGCCAACTGCCAGTACACCACGTACCCCGTTGGCCCGGCCTCATAACAGGCTCGCAACTTCTCTGCCGGGCCAAGCTTCCTGATCAGCTTGCGTATCGATTCGACGCGGTTCGGAATCGTTCCCAGGCTTCGCACCTCGCCCTCTGGCTCGGCGATCGCCACGGCAATCGTTTCGGCATGGACATCCAAACCCAAAAATCGTAGTTTTTCCTTCATGACCGGCTCCCTTCCGCTTGTGGCTCTGAGTTGTGCGTCCTTCTGAACTCACAGCCTAACCCACGGTCAGCGCATCGGCGCCGGTCACTCCATACTGACTGTTCGCAACAGTCGAGCCAAAGGTAACTTATCCGAACGGGCGACTATTCTGTCCTAGTGACGAGAAACCCGAACTAGGCGGCCTTCCGTCACCCTTAGCTTCATCTCGCGCATGACGATCGTCAAAACTGCAACTTCTTAAAAGTGCTGGCTTGAGGGAAATTCCTCCGAAAGCATCAACTGCCGAGCGACTGAAAGAAGGGAAGCATTGCCGCGCCCAGTAGCCCCGAATCGGGCCCCAACTCGGCAGGAAACACATTTGTCTTCCCGGTTTGCGGCACAGCAGGATCGGCAGGTTTCGTCAGGCGATAGATGTAGCTCCCGCGCTCGACTTCCGCGAACATCCAAGGAGCAAAAAGATCCCACGCTGCAACAACTCCGCCGCCAACAACATAAAGAGGCAGGTTCAGCGTGCTCACCAGGCTGGCCAAGCCGATACCGAGTGCCTCACCCACGCCATCATAGATGCGCTGCGATTCCGTATCCCCGGCCAGCGCCGCCTCGGCAATACTGCGTGCCGTAATCGCCTCAGAACCATTTCCCGGTCTAGCATGAACAAGATTCTGCCCGGCACGCGCAATCGCTGTAGCGGACGCATACTGCTCCAGGCAGCCGCGCGTGCCGCAGCCGCACATCAGCCCATCGTGATAGACGGGCACATGACCGGCCTCGCCGCCCATTCCGGCATAGCCATGCCAGACGCGCCCATTCAAGATGATGCCGCTGCCGACCCCTGTTCCCAGCGTCAGCATGCAGAGCGAATGGAAGCCAAACTTTTCGCCCGCTCCCGCATGGCACTCCGCCAGCGCGGCGGCATTGGCGTCGCATTCGACCACGACCGGCACCTGAAGACGGTTCTCGAGTTCTGTCTTCAGCTCCAGGTCTTCGAATCCAGGCAGATTCGGCGGTTGCAGCAGCCGTCCCGCGGGCAATTCCAGCGGTCCCGGGCTTCCCAGCCCAACTCCTACCAGTTCTCCGCGTCCGCCGCATTCGGCAACAAGCTTCTCCACGGCGGCGCACATGTCATCCAGAACTGCGCCCGGGCCATCCTGCACGCGCGTCGGAGTGGTGATCGCTCCCCGTCGCTCCCAGTTAGAAGTAAAGGCGGCAATGCGCAGGTTCGTGCCACCCAGGTCAATGCCAATCGAAAAAATGCTCATGCCGATCGAACTACGCTTTCTGGCCCATGTTGCCAACTGATAACGTTATCACCTTCAAACAGCAGTAAGAAAAAGCCAGCCGTATCAGGAAAGACTTCGGCCCGCGCAGATTTGTTCGGCAAAATGTTTTCTTTCGGGATTACCCTCCGAGGTTCCCCGTCCGATTTCCCCAGAATCCACAGCAGCCCCCACGGTATAGTTTGCTTGGCGACTCTCACGACCTGCTCGGGCGTGGCGAAGACTGACGCATACAAAAATGGCACGGCGCTAGCCGAGGATGAAGCAGCGGACGAGTTCCTGCGTCCCGCGGCTCCTCCACGCACGCGACCGCAACGCCCGGCTCCTCGACAGCTAGACGATGACGCTGAGGGCGAAGAGGTATTTCTGCGCTCGCGCAAACGTGTGCCGGTGCGCAAAGGCTTTCTACCTGCGTTTTTGACCAGGACCTCGGCCGGGCGCGTCATGATCGCACTTTTTGTTCTTGCGGGGCTGGCAGTCAAAGACTTTCTCGATCACGATCCGCGCTTCCGCATCGACTCGGCTTCGTCCATTCAGATCGACGGAAACAGCCAGCTGACGCGCGCCGAC
>Ga0206943_1058_pt1 | contig 28555 bp, 14 predicted proteins | sample Alteio_BWOrgHeat_7_FD_153243 | JGI IMG/M metagenome (GOLD analysis project Ga0206943, IMG submission 153243) | Enriched cells from forest soil in Barre Woods Harvard Forest LTER site, Petersham, Massachusetts, United States -... | ecosystem: Environmental > Terrestrial > Soil > Temperate forest > O... | reverse complement strand
CATTGGAGCAAAAACCGTCACGGCTCTGTTTGGATTGCGGCCACCTGGAGATAACCAAATAAACAATATAAGAAAGCCTTTAGCGTAAAGCTGAAGGCTTTTTTGTTTAAGGCGTGTTTTTTGCCCTACTCTAACTTTTCTATAGCTTCTGTTGGTCCTTGTTTTCCCTATAAAGCATAGTTTGTATTTTACTATCGAACAATATTGAAGTTTTGAAACTTCGGACAGCTGCAACGGCGTTTCAAACACCGCCGGCTTTTTGTTGGGCAAGCCTTTTATTTCGTTTATCGCTCAAATATTTCCTCACCGGCATATCGTATATGATCATTACCAGGTACGATGCCCCAACCAGCAAGACCAGCGCGGCTATGATGATGAGGGCTAATTGTATGGTGCCCGGCTTATGACTGCCGTAATAATTACCGAACATCCATAACACGGCGTAATGCGTCATATACAATGGGTAGGAGATCTTTCCCGACAATATGCATACCTTTTTTAAGCCAGCCTTTAACGTAGCCCCTGCACCCAAAGCGATAAGCAGGGGAAAATAAAACAGCACTACCAAAGGTTCGGTTAACCAGTTCCATTTGGAGAATGGCATTATAAAGGCCACGAACAATAATAGGGCTAAGCCTATAAACCCCAGCTTGTTTTTGATGATCCAGCCGGAACGGTAAATAAGCAATCCCGCTAAAAAGGAATATGATACCCGGGCGCCCCCGTCCCAAAACGTTGGGCCGCTCCAGCCGCCCAATAAATTGCCCGAACTGTAACATACAAAGCAGATAGCCACCGCCGAGAGTATGGTTAGCAGCAGCAGGTAGCTGCGGCCAATTTTATAAAGCACAAACGCGTAAACAATATTGGCAACATATTCCCAAAACAACGACCATGCCGGTGCATTGAAGCTGAACAGATTAAAACTACGATCGGCTATTATAGGTAAGGGGATAAGCAGTATTGAGCAAAAAAAAGTCAAAATGATTTTACCGGCGCTGTACAATTCGGGATGGCCGCCAAACGGGTCGAACAAAAAAGCCAGCAGGCCTAATACCGAACCCGATATAACCAGCGGATGCAGCCGGATGATCCTTGATTTAAAAAACTCGAGAACGCCCATTTTTACTATACGATTGTCATAGGCATAGCCGATCACAAACCCCGAAAGACAGAAAAAGAAATCGACAGCCAAAAAACCGTGCCCGATAAAGTTCTTGCTGTAATCGGAATAAGCCCATTCCATAAAATGAAACGTTACAACGGCGAGGGCGGCAATGCCCCTTAACCCATCAAGAATTTCGAAATGCTGTTTTGTGTTCAGAATTGACGGAGCGGTTTTGTTCGTATCCATTTAATATATTATACCGGGTTAAATTAACTTGGCAGCAGTCTTTTATTTGCGGCTGCCAAGTTATCCAGAAATAGCAGTCAAGTCAAGTTTAAATGAGCCTGGCAGGCCTAACAATGGTGCAACGCCCTATTTTTGACCGGCGGTTTAGCTGCAAACTTCGTACAGCTGGGGATTTAGCAATTTACATAGCATTTATTGACAATTTACATAAGCCCAACTTACAATTTACATAGCATTTATTGACAATTTACATAAACAAAACTTACAATTTACATAATTTATAATAGCCAAAGCCATTTGCAAAAAATCACTTTAAAGACTTACTTCTTCGGTACACGGCGGGTGTCTGGCCCGTTTTTGATTTAAAGATCCGGTTAAAAGCAGCTTCCGACCGGTAACCCACTTTGGTGGCAATTTCAGATATATTGCTGTTATCCGTCAACAATAGCTTTTGGGCCTGCCTTACGCGCCAGTTGGTAAGATAGCTCAACGGTGTTTCGTGCACTAATTTTTTAAACTGATTAAAGAAAACGGAACGTGACATACCGATCTCCGATGCAAGCGATCCCAGCGTCCAATCATTTTGAGGTGAGTCCTGCATCAATTTTAACGCTTTGCTGATCCTCGGGTCGTTTAATGCAGAAAGAAAACCGCTACCAGGCATAGCCTGTTCTAAATAAGCCCTGATGATATTAATAAACATAATTTCCGACAAACATTTCAGCATCACACTGCTTCCCGGCCTCTCGTTATTGAGTTCTTCCAGCATTAATTGGGTAACCTGCCTCAGTAAGACCTGGTTTTCTGTTACATATTGCCTGATATGAATAACTGAGGGCATATCCTTCAAAAAAGGGTGCAAAGGCTGGTAATCAAATTCAAAATGGCCTGCTATAAGTGTGGTTATCTCGCCGCCGGTATTAAAAACAGGTATTCCTGCCCTGCGGGCCTTAACAAATTCGGGCGATGGCATGCGTAAGCTTGTAGCTTTATCGGCTATCCAATGAGCGCTTCCGTGAGGCACAAATACCAGGTCGCCCTCTGCCAGTTCTATAACACGGCCGTCGGGTGTGCCAATGGTACAACTACCGGTCACCAATCGCCAAAATTGCGAATTTTCATCCTGAACAATATCAAGCCCCCACGGTGCAGCAAGGGGAAATTTGCTATAAACTACACTTCTAAGCCTGGTTGTGTCTAATATGGTACTTAAAGCATCCATTTTATAAAAATAAATACGTTTGAACAAATATATAACACTTTATAATACTTTAAGTATTGAAAAGCGGGATAACTTTGTATTAATAAATAACGTGTTTAGCGATTGAAAAATAGAAAATATAGCGAAAAAGCGAAAGAAAAAGGGGGCGGACTGTGCGATTCCCCTCTTGAGAGGGGTGGAGGGGTGTGTTATTCCAATCGCTCAAATAACACACCCCTGCCACCACATAGCCGAACGCGCCCCCTCTCAAGAGGGGAATTTATTAGGCGTTCATTTTCAAATAGTTAATGCTTTAATCTAAAAAATTCCAATCGTTAAAATCATAAATAAATAATCAAAAAATGACAACTCAAGAATTAGCGAACCGTTACTATGACCTTTTTCAACAAAGGCAAGTGGCAGAAATTTACGGGCAGTTTTATAGTGCCGACATTATTTGCACCGAACCTGAACATGCGTTGGCGATGGGTGTGCCTACCATAACCAGGGGTATTGAAGCGGTTTTAGCAAAGTCAAAAGCCAGGCAGGAACTTATAGCAGAAGTGCACAGCTTCTTTTGCAGCGAACCGGTAGTTGGCGGCAGCTACTTTAGCGTAGCTATGGGCAGGGACATGACCCTGAAAAATGGCCAAAGGTTACAGTTGGCGGAAATTGCCGTTTTTGGCGTACAGGACGGTAAGATCATAACTGAAACCTTTTTCTATTAGGTGTAAATCAGGCAGGCAATGGTTCGGGATTTGTACTGTAGCCACCACATTTAAAGTCAAAATTAAAAGGTCAAAAGCTTTCAGATTAATTTCTGAGGGCTTTTTTGATTTTATGTAGTCGCAGACGGGCATAATAGTCCGAAATAGCAAACTTCGGATAGCGCAGGACAGCCGGGGCGATAAAAGCTATAAGACCCTTTTCACCAGGTATCGCTTTCTGAGCCATTCACGTACCGGTTCGTCATAAAGCTTAAGGCAAGCATAGGCAATTGCAACGCTTACCACGAGCAGGCCCAGCCCAACCCAAATGCCAAGTGCCATGGGCACCTTATTTTTTACCACCCACGAGGTATATAGGTAGATGAGCGGGTAATGGGTGATATAGATAGGGTAAGAGATATTACCAAAAAATTTACAAACCTTAATACCTGCCCTTGTCTTTAGGGTTCCGCCGGCACCTATGGCAACGATGAGCGGGAAAAGAATAATTATACAGAATGATTCGTATAAACCATTCATCCAGATATGTTGCGGGCCGCCGATCCGGGGCATCGCGAATATAATAACCAGCATCAAACTACATAAGGCAAAAGCCCATTTGACCGATATTAGCTTACCCACGCGGCATAAGAGCATACCTGCGAAAAAAGGATACAGTAAACGGGTAAAACCAATATTAAGTTGGGTGGCATCAACGCTCCAGCCACCAATAACATCGCCCCTTGGCCCCATCACGGTGTAGCGGACGAGCATTAAAGCAAATAGTGCCACAAACAGCGTAAGTACTGTTTTTGAAAACTTACGGAAGATGAGCGCGTAAAGGATATTGGCGATATACTCGAAAAACAACGACCAGGCCGGGCCATTTAACGGGTGCATTTCCTGCCAGCCACGTATATCCAGGCCCGGGGTAAGCGGTATCATGGTAAAACCAACCAGCATCACGAGCAGCATTTTCCAAACAGGTGTTTGATCGATAAGCGGGAAGACTGCCCCACCCTGGAAATAAAAAAGAACTGCGCCAATGATAGTGCCCATTATCACCATAGGCTGCAAACGGACCAGGCGGCGTTTGTAAAAATCCCATTGCATCATCTTCCCCCAGCGGTCGTCATACGCATAGGCTACTACAAAGCCCGATAACAGGAAAAAGAAATCCACAGCCAGGTAGCCATGATTAATGAGCTGGTTAAAACGGTTATCGTTGGCGTAGGCCTCTAATACATGAAAAGAAACCACCAGTATAGCCGCCACGCCGCGTAAACCGTCCAGGATCTCGTAATGACTTTTAGTTTCGGGCTGAGGTGATATGTTATTCATTTATTAACAAAACAGCAGGGTTATGATTAAGAGCGTAAGGGGCCCGACGCTTAAACAGGCGGCAATATAAGGGACTTCCTTGAAATAACGTTACGGAGAAATAATTTTTGCCTGAGGATCTTATCAAACGGGTTGAATAGTTAAACCGCAGTGATAGCGTAAAAATGACCCGTTTTTGTGTTTAAAAGGTGTTTAACGATCAATTGTGGCTGGAGGCAGTTTAACAAGCACAGCAGGGGAGATGATAGGTTTTTAAGGCAACATGAGGTGCTGATAAGGCAACATGAGGCAGTTTTAAAACGATGTTTTAAGGCCCCGAAACGTTGCCGCCGGGCTTGCTTTTTATTGGATGACCAGTAGGGTTTAACACGTTATTTTTGGGACGTATTACGTAAGTTATAGCGGCATTTTAGCTATAACAGGCTATATGAACAAGGCATTTTGAAATGCAGGTGTTTTTTTGTATCTTTAGTAGTAAACCGCAATTCTGTATGGTTTTCAAGGGCGTTTTTCGCCTTATTTTTCGACAAATAAATACAAAAAAAAATAAAACTGAATTTCCCCCAATTTTTTGGGGTTGAAGATAATGTTCTTTGAAAATTCACCGGCACTTTAATTTTAGCATTCTAATCATTAATTTAACCGCAATTTATTACAGGCCCTTAACCAGTCCTATCACTCTATTTAAACATAGCATTCCTATGAAATTTACTTGTTTAAGAATATCAACACTCCTGTTTTTATTGTTCCTGCTTACCCAACACCAGGCATCGGCTCAGATACCTTCAACCAATTGGGCTAAAGATGGGTACCGGTATTACCGGGTTATAAAAGGCGAAGTTATGCTGCTTGATGTTCGCGACACCAATAAAAAAACAACCTTATTAAGCAGGGCTATGCTTACGCCGCAGGGCCAAAACCCCATTGAGGTAAACAGCTTTTACCTGGCTGATGACGGGCAAAAGGTATTGATCTATACCAATGCCAAAAAAGTTTGGCGCTATGATACCCGGGGCGACTACTGGGTTTATGACCTGGCAGCCAAAAAACTGGTTCAGTTGGGCAAAAACCTGCCGGAATCGTCTTTAATGTTTGCCAAATTTTCGCCCGACGCGGCTAAAGTTGCTTATGTAAGCGGCCATAATATTTATGTGGAAACATTGACGGATGGCAGCGTAAAGCAACTTACCACCGATGGGACTACCAAACTTATCAACGGCACGTTCGACTGGGTTTATGAGGAAGAGTTTTTTTGCCGGGATGGTTTTCGCTGGAGCCCGGATAGCAAACAAATAGCCTACTGGCAAATTGACGCCGCCAAAACCAAAAACTATTTAATGCTCAACACTACGGATTCTGTCTATCCCTTTGTAAAACCGGTAGAATACCCCGTAGCAGGTGAAGCGCCGTCGCCGTATAAAATTGGAGTCATCAGCGCGGCAGGCGGCGCCACCAAATGGATGGACATCCCCACCGATCCTGTGCTGCAAACTTACGTACCGCGTATGGAATGGGCGGCTAACAATACCGAGCTCATTGTTCAGCACATGAACCGTATGCAAAACCAAAGCGACCTGGTGCTATGCAATGCTGGCACCGGCGAGTCGAACGTTATTTACCATGAAAAGGATGCGGCATGGATAGACATTTTAGCGGCATGGGATGACAAATATTCTTATGGTGGTTGGGACTGGTTTAAAAAAGGAGCCGAATTTTTGTGGGCCAGCGAAAAAGACGGCTGGCGGCATTTGTACCGCATTAGCCGCGATGGTAAAACGGAGAAGCTGGTAACCAACGGCAATTATGATGTGATGGAGATCAGCGCGGTTGACGAAGCTTCGGGCTATGTTTATTTTATGGCATCGCCGGATAACGCCACCCAAAAATATCTTTACCGCACCAAACTGGACGGCAGCGGTAAGGCCGAGAGACTGTCGCCCGCCAATGAACCCGGTACCCACAATTACGCGGTATCGCCAAACGGCAAGGCGGCTTTGCATCAATTCTCCAATTATTATACAGACTATACCAACGAGGTAGTATCGCTGCCCGAACATAAAACGTTTACAGGCGATGAAAAAGTTGTTAAAGCTTTAGCAGCAAGTGAACCGAATAAGGCAAAAACAAACATTGAGTTTTTTAAGGTAAAAACGGAAGACGGCGTTGAAATGGATGGCTGGATGCAAAAGCCCGAAAACTTTGATCCCGCTAAAAAATACCCTATCGTATTTTATGTTTACGGCGAGCCCTGGGGGCAAAATGTAAAAGACGAAAGTTATACAACCTATAATTTTTTATATGCCGGCGACATGGCAAAGGATGGCTACATTTATGTATCGATAGATAACCGCGGTACACCGGTGCCCAAAGGCCGCGAATGGCGTAAATCTATCTACAAGGGCATAGGTACACTCAATATTCGTGATTTGGCCATGGGCGCAAAAGAGATACTGAAAAGGCCTTATATTGATACATCGCGCGTTGCCGTATGGGGATGGAGCGGCGGCGGATCATCAACGCTTAATTTGATGTTTCAATATCCCGATATATTTAAAACAGGCATTGCTATTGCCGCAGTAGGCAACCAGCTATCGTATGATAATATTTACCAGGAACGTTATACCGGCGTACCGGTTGATGCCGAAAGCCGGGCGGTATTTACCAAAGGCTCGCCGGTTACTTATGCTAAAAACCTGCGCGGTAATTTATTATATATCCACGGTACCGGCGACGATAACGTACACTATCAAAATGCCGAATTGCTGATCAACGAGCTGGTTAAATACAACAGGCAGTTTCAGCTGATGTTGTACCCTAACCGGACGCACAGTATTAATGAAGGCCCGGGCACAGGCTTGCATTTAAGCACCCTTTACACCAATTATTTAAAAGAACATTGCCCGCCGGGAGCAAGGTAAAAGTGCTTAGTTGGATATTGTGATTTTTAAGATCGTGACTAACAGCGGGTGAAACAGCACTATGAAATATTATGAAGGACGATTATTGGGGCTTCATATAGTTTATAACATAGTTTATAACATTTAGTTTATAACATTATCGAACAATTGCAGGCTTAGTTGAGGTTTTTAATTGTCGTTTGGCATTGATAGTCAATATTTTGTATTACTTTGCCCAAAAAGGTAAAATGAATCTTGAAACCATCAAAAACCTGTGGATCGATTTAGTGATACAACGTAGCTTTCTGGGCGGGCGTATAGTAAGCATTGATGGCAGTAAAGAGATCTACGATACAGTTAGCACTAGTTATGAAAGTGTACGGCTTATATTTTTTAAGTATTTTCCATTAGGCAAAAACGATGTGATAGTAGATGTTGGCTGCGGTAAGGGGAGGGTTTTTAATTACCTGCTACACAAAGGAGCTAAAAATAAGATGATCGGTTATGAGATCAATGCTGATGTAGCCGAGCGGGCAAAAAAACAGTTGAACAGGTTTAAAAATGTAGAGATACGCAGCGAAAATATCTTCGATAACTTCCCCAGCGAACCTAATATATTTTATATGTTCAATCCGTTCAGTCAGTTACTGATGAAGGAGTTTAAGGAGTGTATCTATAATATTAAAGACCGAAAGCCGGTTATTTTATATTACAACCCCACCTGCCTTGGTGTATATGATGATCCCCGCTTTAAATACGAGGTAATAGATTTTGAAGCTTTAAATGAAGGCGTGCCGTACAAGCTTGCTATCATAAAAATAGCTTAATAACGCGCCGGCGAGCTACTAACTGTTCCAAACAAAAAAGCCTCAAATCTTTCGACTTAAGGCTTTTAATTTACTTGGGTAGCTGGAGCAGGGCAATCCTCTATTTTTTTTGAATGATCCAAATTTGAGGAAAAGGATGGGTTAGTGAAAGTGATAGTTATTTCGGAGTAATCCTGCTCAAGGTTATCCCTATTCTAAAAAAAACCGGTTCTAAATTCAAATATCATAACACAATTAATATTTTATTAATTGTTTGTTATTCTGCTAAACGTTATTTGTACTCAGTCAACAAGATAAATTGCAATATTCTTGTTGAAAAAACCAATTACTAAGATAAACCATGTATAAGCGAAAAACCCTTTTGATTTTATTTGCTGCCACAACTATGTTTTGGGGCTGCGCGTCACGGAAATTAGTTTCGAAACAGGCAGAAAATCCATTTGTCAGACACATCTATACCGCAGACCCCTCTGCAAGGGTATTCCCGGATGGCCGGTTATATGTTTACCCTTCGCACGACGTAGATCCCCCCCGCGGATGTGACCTGATGGACAAATACCACGTTTTTTCTACAGACGACATGGTGAACTGGAAAGATCACGGTGAAATATTGAATGCCAAGCAGGTACCCTGGGGCCGCAAGGAAGGCGGCTTTATGTGGGCTCCGGACTGTATTTATAAGAAAGGTACCTATTATTTCTATTTTCCTCACCCCAGCGGAACGAACTGGGACACAACGTGGAAGGTCGGGGTCGCTACCAGTAAAAAACCGGCAAGTGATTTCGTGGTGCAGGGCTACCTGGATTTAGGAAAAGACAGCCGCTCGATGATTGACCCAAATATCTTTATTGATGACGACGGACAAGGCTATTTTTATTATGGTGGCGGCGGTAGGTGCGTTGGAGCTAAATTGAAAGACAATATGACCGAACTGGCCCAACCTTTAACAGCTATGGAGGGCTTAAAGGATTTTCACGAAGCTACCTGGGTATTTAAAAGGAATGGACTGTATTATCTCACTTATGCCGATAACCATACGGTGAATGGGAAAGGTGCTAACCGGTTGAATTATGCAACGAGTAAAAGTCCATTAGGCCCGTGGATTTATGGAGGTGTTTATTTGGATCCAACAGGTTGCGATACAAGCCATGGTTCAGTGGTCGAATACAAGGGGCAATGGTATGCATTTTATCACAACGACGTACTTTCGGGGCGGGGAAACCTCCGTTCTATCTGTGTGGATAAGCTCTTTTTTAATCCTGACGGAACAATTCAAATGGTGGTTCAAACAGGGTTGAAGTCCAATAAATAATAAACAAGAGGCCGGTCATTAGCTACAGATATTCCTAATACATTATATATCAACCATGATCTATAGACGAATTATAATAACACTTTTCATACTTATCGCAATAACAGCCCAAACTCATGCCCAGGCGGTGGATGCCACTACGATGAACAACAAAGTAATGGCAGGCTACCAGGGCTGGTTCCGCACCCCGGGTGACCGTAATGGCAACAAGGGGTGGTCGCACCTGTTTAATTCACAAATACCAACACCGGCTAAATTGGGATTCGATACCTGGCCGGATATGAGCGAATTGAGTAAAGCCGAAAAATATGCCGTGCCGGGATTTACCTATCCGGATGGTAGCCAGGCTTATTTATATAGTGCTCAAAATTATAAAACGGTATTGCGCCACTTTCAATGGATGAAAGAATATGGTATTGATGGGGTATGGCTATCTGAGTTTTGCGGGTATTTTCCGGGCGGGGGCCAGCAGCGGGATACTGCTGCAATGCTGAATGTGATGTATAATGTTAAAAGGGCAGCCGCAGCCACCGGACGAACCTGGGCATTTATGTGGGACATGAGCAGTTTTGGTCCCCGGACTTCAAAAAGCGATGTTTATAATATAATAGTGAACCAATGGAAAAAGATGGTTGATGAAGGTATTGCTACCGATTCGCGCTATATGCATCATAATGGTAAACCTGTATTGCTGCTATGGGGTTTTTTCCCGGGCCGCCCGGCATCGCAGCCTGATTATATGAACCCGGTGATAGACTTTCTATTGGCTCCGGGAAAATACCAGGCTACTTTGGTAGGGGGCGTTGACAATTCCTGGCGATCTAAAGGAACACCCGAGTTTCAGGCAATGCTGATGCGGATGCAGGGTTTGCAGCCCTGGAGCGTCGGCCGCCGGATAAAGGACCCGGCAACAGGTTATGCCATTCAAAATACTTCAGAGTGGGCGGGCGATATAGAAAAATGTAAAGCCAACAATGTCATATTTATGCCCGTATTTAATTCAGGTACACATATAGCTGGTCCGCCGCCAATACCACCCGCAGGGCCAATGGTTCCGCGCCGTACCGGTAATTATCTTTGGGAACAATTTGTAGCAGCCTCAAAAACCGGGGTGATAAACAGCGCTTTTGTTGCCATGTTTGATGAGGTAAACGAGGGGACACAGATCTTGAAGATCGAAAACAAACCGCCAACCCAGGCGGCTTTCCTTACTTATGATGGCGCTACCAGCGATTATTATTTGCGATTGGTGGGTACCGGGGCTAAAATGTTGAAAGAACATATACCTATAAGCCGGGTTATTCCCATTTCTCCATTTGATAAAAATAAGGTTTATGCGATCAGGAACAAGGCCAATGGTTTTGTAATGAATGATATTGGTTCGGCTATTGTCCAGGCCGATGATTTTGCGGTATGGCAAATAATATATGACGGTGCCGGATATTTTCAGATCAAAAGCAAAGCATCAGGAAAGTTGGTTGTCGGTAAAGGTAACGCCGTCACGGCACAATCAGGTCGCGGAGACACCGATAACACAAAATGGCACCTGGAGTGGGACGGTACAGGCTGCGCCAGGATCATAAATAAAGCTACAGGGAAAGCAATAAGTAACAATGGCACAACTCCAAACGCGACACTTATACCGGCAATAGATGCTGGTATCGATGACTTGCGTTGGCAAATTACAGAACAATAGTCAGATACCGCCGCGTAGCGGCAAAATGATAATATCTATTTGCCATCAGAAGTAATAATTGAGCAAAGGGGTTGTATGCGATAATAAATAATAAGCCAGGGTTTTTATCTTGAGGGTCACCAAATCAACGAATTATGAGATTTTCGTTATTCATCTTACTTATACTGTCGAACCTGGCTATTAATGCCCGGCCTAACGATAAAATCAAAGTGGCTTGTATTGGGGCAAGTATTACGTATGGCGCCGGGATAATGAACAGGGAACAAAACTCATACCCTGCCCAATTACAAAAAATGTTGGGGAATAAGTATTATGTTACTAATTACGGGGTAAGCGGCACTACATTATTGCGTAAAGGCAATTCTCCTTATTGGAACACTAACGAATACAAGGAAGCCCTCGCGAGTCAGCCTGATATCGTGATTATTGATCTGGGCGGCAACGATGCCAAATTCATTAATCGCGGCCATTACGATGAGTTTGAAAAAGATTACCGTGACTTTATACAGCCATTCACCCAATTGCCATCGCATCCGCGCATTATCCTGTTATCGGCCATGGCTTCCTTTGTACAGGATACCACAGGTATATGGGACCGGATGATAATTAATCAGATTAATCCCCGGATACAGCATGTGGCTTATACCGAAAAAGTTGAAGTGCTGGATATGCACTCGCCATTTGTAAACAAGGAAGAATTGTTTTTAGATAAATTACATCCTAATAAAGAGGGTGCCGGCATAATGGCAAAAACGGTTTATGATGACCTGGCACAAAAGCGGGATAAAGATTTTGATATAACCGGTCAGCTTAATGCAACCCTAAAACAATCTTCATTTTATGGATATGAATGTGATGATTTTACTTTTAATGGCCGGGCCTGCAAAATTGCCAGGCCTAAGTTAGCAGCAAAAGGTCATCCCTGGGTTTGGAGGGCACGTTTTTGGGGGCACGAACCACAAACCGACATCGCGCTGCTACAACAGGGATTTCATGTTGTTTATTGTGATGTTGTTGAGTTGTTAGGTAACGATGAGGATATCAATAGCTGGAACAATTATTATAAATTATTGCACAACGCAGGCCTGGCCAAAAAAGCCGTGATGGAAGGTATGAGCCGGGGCGGTGTTTATGTGTTTAATTGGGCCGCGGTAAACCCCGATAAAGTGGCTTGCGTGTATGTGGATAACCCGCTGCTGAATATGCCATCGTGGGCTGCCAAATTTATTGGTAAAACAGATATAAAAGATGGTATGTTCCTGGCTTTTAAAAGGGATTATTACCTGGTAACTGATGCCGATGTGCTAAATTTTAAGGGGAGCCCGGTTGATAAAGTTAAAGACATTGTGAAAGGAAAATACCCGATACTCATTTTATGTGCTGATGACGATGAAGAAGTTTCACCAAAGGATAATACATTGCTTTTTGAGCAGAGGCTAAAAAAACTTAATGGCGATATTACAATAGTACATAAGCCGGGGTTTAAGCATCATCCGCATAGCCTGCCCAACCCCGCGCCGATTGTGGATTTTATATTAAAAAGGACAGGTTATGATTTACCTGTATTACTAAACTAAATAAACCATTGCCCAAACTGCAGTAGCTTTAATTGAATTTATGAGAAAATGTTTCTTTTTGATATTGCTGGGCGTTTCTGTTTCGGCGTTCGCGCAGGATAATAACCTTGAGCTTTGGTACAATAAACCTGCAGGTAATATTTGGGAAGCCGCTTTGCCTATCGGCAACGGAAGGCTCGCCGCCATGGTGTACGGCAATCCAGATAAGGAATGTATTAAACTGAATGAAGCCACCGTTTGGAGTGGCGGCCCCAACCGAAATGATAGCGAAACCTCGCTTGAAGCATTGCCCGAAGTACGTAAGCTGATATTTGAAGGGAAAAACAAAGAGGCCGCGCAGCTTGCCAGTCAAAAAATTAAATCGAACAAGATAAATGGCATGCAGTATCAGCCTGTAGGCAACCTTTACCTGCAATTTCCGGGGCATGAGCAATTTAAAAATTATCGCCGTGAGCTCGACCTTGAACATGCTGTAGCCACTACTACCTATACCGTTAATGGTACGCAATTTAAACGTGAGGTTTTTGCTTCCATACCTGATCAGGTTATTGTAATGCGTTTAACTGCAAATAAACCGGCAAGCCTGTCATTCACAGCTTCCATGTTTAGTACACAGCGGGCATCGGTAAGCACTAAAGGGAAAGATGAGCTTATTCTTTCAGGAATTACGGGCGATAAAGACGGTGTGAAAAGTAAGGTCAGGTTTCAGTCGTTGGTAAAAGTAAAAACGGATGGCGGCAAGGTATCTTCGTCTGATTCAACTATCACTGTCGCCGAAGCCGGTTCTGTCACTATTTACCTATCTATTGCTACTAACTTTGTTAACTATAATGATGTTAGCGCAAATGAAAAAGCGCGTGCAGAAACATATTTGGATAAAGCTTTAACGAAGTCATACGATGAGCTATTAACAGCGCATATCGCTGCTTACCAAAAATACTTTAACCGTGTAAAGCTGGACCTGGGCACAACAGATTCTGTCAAAAATCCAACCAATATCCGTGTACGGGATTTTGCTTGCGGGAATGATCCTCAACTGGTATCCCTGTATTTTCAGTTTGGCCGGTACCTGCTTATTTCGTCGTCGCAACCCGGTGGGCAGCCAGCAAACCTGCAGGGTATTTGGAACGATAAACAAAACCCGCCATGGGGCAGTAAATATACCATCAACATTAATACGGAAATGAATTACTGGCCTGCCGAAGAGACCAACCTGGCCGAAATGCACGAGCCATTAATACAAATGGTAAAGGAACTTTCGGTAACAGGGCAAGCAACAGCTAAAGCCATGTATGGCGCGGGCGGCTGGGTGGCCCATCACAATACTGATCTGTGGCGTATTACCGGCCCGGTTGACGGGGTTTTCTCCGGCATGTGGCCTTCGGGAGGGGCATGGCTGAGCCGCCATTTGTGGGACAAGTATTTATACAATGGTGATAAGGAATATTTACGATCAGTATATCCTGCCTTAAAGGGCGCCGCACAATTTTACCTTGATTTTTTGATCGAAGAACCCGGGCATAAATGGCTGGTGATATCGCCTTCGCTATCGCCCGAAAATGGCCCGGCGGCTTTTCAAGGCGCATCAATTGATGCCGGCGTTACGATGGATAACCAGTTGGCTTTCGAGCTTTTTGGTAATGTAATCAATGCCGCTAAAATTTTAAATACAGATAATGCGTTTGCCGAAAAATTGGCCGCGGCGCGCAAACGCCTGCCGCCAATGCAAATTGGGCAATACAGTCAATTACAGGAATGGCTGCATGATCTGGATAGCCCAAATGACAAAAACAGGCATGTATCACATTTGTTCGGTTTGTATCCGGGTAATCAAATATCGCCTTACCGAACCCCCGAATTACTTGATGCCGCACGTACATCGCTTATTTATCGTAGTGATGTTTCTACCGGATGGTCGATGGGGTGGAAGGTAAATTTATGGGCCAGGTTGCTGGATGGCAACCATGCTTATAAACTTATAAAAAATCAGTTGACGCCTGTTGGGTTAAATAAAGGAGAAGCAAACAACGGCGGCGGCACTTATCCCGATCTGTTTGACGCGCACCCGCCGTTCCAGATAGATGGCAACTTTGGTTGCACCGCCGGTATTGCCGAAATGCTGCTGCAAAGCCATGACGGCGCTATAAATTTATTACCCGCCCTGCCCGATGCCTGGCCTAATGGCACTATTAGCGGTTTAAGGGCGCTTGGTGGTTTTGAAATTGTTGATATGAAATGGAAAGAAGGCAAATTGATCAGGGTACAGATCAAATCTGTAATAGGGGGTAATTGTCGTTTAAGAACACCTAATACTTTGAAAATGCAGGGCTTAAAAACGGCAAAGGGTAATAATCCTAATCCGTTTTACCAGGTTGACCCAACACCTGCACCAATCATTTCAGATAAAGCACAACTGCATACCGTTCTGATCAAAAACACACAACTTTATGATTTTGAAACGCAGGCAGGTAAAACATATACTTTAGTTAATTAGAAACATCCCTAAAAATGAAAAATTTGAAATACCTGTTTACCATAAGTTTACTTTCAATCCTATCGCTGACAAAGTTATACGCCCAGGATAAATTTAGCCTGGCTGAAAACTTTGATGCCGCCAATACTAAGTACGAAAAAATAGGAAGGGGCCAGTGCACTATTTCTAATTCCGTATTGACAACAAAAGACGCTTATTTAACCTTTGGAGAAAATAACTGGGCCAATTATGAAATTGAATTTAAAGCCCGCGTACCCGAAACAGCTGAACAGGTACAAATATGCGCTGGTTTCAGGGCTGCTAACCGCGATGACCGCTATATTTTAATGCTCAAAGGGGGGATGCAAAAAGATCTTTACCTGGCGCGCTTAGGTTACATGGGAAGTGATGATTTTTTAGCTTTACGCGAACTGGATTTTCAGCCCATAGCAGGTAAATGGTATAACTTTAAGATACAGGTTGCCGGTAACCGAATCAGGGTGTACTTAAACAATGAATCGTTGCCACGAATTGATGTGGTTGACAAATTATCCAACCTGGCCCCGGCCGGTAAAGTTACGTTAGGCGGCAGTTGGATAACCAATGAGTTTGATGACCTGGCTATTAAATCTATCAGCGCGGGCAGTTTGGGCTCGCCGGGCCAGGAATATAAGATTGCGGTTAAAAGCAAAGAAGCCTTGCGTAAACAGCAACGCGCCGCTTATAAACCTATCGCAATAAAAAGTATTGGCAGTGGCCGCAATACCATATCGTTAAACGGAAAATGGCTGTTTTCGCCGGGTTATGAGCGTACGGATGCCGATAAAGCAGCCTCACCAGACGAGAGTGACGATGACTGGCATGTAATGACCGTGCCTAACTTTTGGAACCCGCTAAGGATATGGTTGCATGGCGAACGATATAATACCGCGGGTAAAGGCGTATCAGATAACTACTTTCAAAAAGAAACCGACCGTTGCGAAGCTTATACCTTCGATTATAAAAAGACCAATGTTGGGTGGTACCGTCAATGGATCGATCTGCCGCAAAATATCAACGGTAAAAACCTGCAGCTTTCATTTGACGCGGTATCCAAAGTGGCCGAAGTTTATATAAACGGCAATAAAGCGGGCAGCCATATCGGCATGTTCGGCGATTTTCAGATCAACGCAACAGGGTTATTAAAACCCGGTAAAAATCTTATTGCTGTTAAAGTAGTGAGGGATTATGTGAAAGATATTAAAGATCCCGACAAGGTAGTTGACGTAGCGGTTACGGTGCCCGTAACCCAAAAAATGATGAAAGATATTGCCCATGGCTTTTTTAATGAGGACCCTGCTGGGATATGGCAACCTGTATCATTAATAATTACAGACCCGATCCGTATCGAGGACGTTTTTATCAAGCCCAACCTAACCGGCTCTGATTTTGATATCACCATAAAAAACTATTCGGATAAAACGGTAAACTTTTCAGTAGGGACGAGTATAGCCGGTAATAAGCAAAAAGACGTTTTGTACACCAATGCATCTTCGCTAAAGCAACTGGAACTTAAGAGCGGAGAGGAAAAAACTTTTACCTTTAGTGTCACCAGCCTGCAACCCAGGCTATGGTCGCCGGAGCATCCAAACCTTTATAATTTCAGGTTTTCGTTGGCAAACAATAACACAGAGATCGATTCAAAAACTATCCGGTCGGGCTTTCGCACATTTAAATCGGTGGGTGATTACCTGTACCTGAATGGCAAGCGTTACTGGCTGCGCGGCGGTAACCAAACGCCATCGGCGCTGGCTCCAAATGATACGCTGCTTGCCGATAAGTTTAGTAAATTAATGAAAGCCGGGAATATAATGGTAACGCGTACGCATACCGCACCGGCAACCGAAACCTGGATGGACGCTTATGATACCAATGGCATTGGTGTAAGCTATGAAGGTACATGGCCCTGGCTGTTTTTAAACAGCAGTATGCCCGATATGAAACTGGTGGACTTGTGGAAATACGAATTTTATGACCTCCTTAAAAAATACCGTAACCACCCTTCGCTATTATTCTGGACGGTGAATAACGAAATGAAGTTTTATGATAACGACCCCGACCGTGAAAGAACAAACGTGAAAATGCACATCATATCCGATGTTGTTAAACACATGCGCGGAATTGACCCTACAAGGCCGGTGGTTTTTGATTCGAACTATAAAAGGAACATCAAAAAATTCGGTATTGATTATTTTAAGGATATTGATGATGGCGATATTGATGATGTACACGCTTACTTTAATTGGTATGATTATTCGATATTCGATTATTTTAAGGGCGAATGGCAGGCTAATAATAAGAATGAAGGTCGCCCGCTGATCAGCCAGGAGATGTCAACAGGTTATACTGACGAGACCGGCCATGCCACCCGGTTTTATAATTACGTGCATCAAAATCCCGAATCATTGGCAGGTAAATATACCGATGAATTCAGCGATCCAAAATACTTCATGATACCGCAGGCTTTCATCACTAAAGAATTGGCCGAAGCCTTGAGAAGAAGTGACGGCCGGTCGGCGGGGATACTTCATTTTTCGCTGGCAACCTGGTTTACCAATGTTTACCTGGCCGATAAGATCAAACCATTTCCGGTGTACTATGATATGCAGAAAGCATTACAGCCGGTATTGGTGTCGGCAGAACTATGGGGACGGCATTTTTACGCCGGGACAAAAATGCCTGTCAGGATATGCGTAATTGATGATAAAGAAGACGGCAGTGTATTACAGGCTTCAGAACTGCAATGGCAAATGGTTGGCAATGATGGTACGCCAATAGCCGGCGGCAAAGCGGCGGTGCCTGCTGTTGAGCATTATACACGCCAATGGCTGGAGCCTCAAATTAATATCCCGCAAAACCTGCCTAAACAAAAAGTTGAAGCTAAGCTATTGCTGAAACTTGTGGCAGATGGAAAAACCATAGCTGAAAATAATTACGATATATTGCTTGCCGGTAAGCCATGGATGGATGTATCGAAGCTATCGGGCAAAAAAATAGCAGTGTTGGATGCTGATAAAACAATTGCGCCGGCGCTTGATTTTGTTGGGATAAAATATTCAACATCAACAACACTGGCGGGGCTTTTAAAACAACAGGCAGATGTTTATGTACTATCCGGATTGGATTCGGCGGCGATTGGTGCCGATGGTATAAAAGCTATCAGAAGCTTCATCGCTAATGGTGGTAAGGTTTTACTGTCTGCATCCGGAAATATAGCGCACAACCTATACCCTGAGTACATCAGGAGCCTGCTTAAAGTTAAGGGCGAGATCACTACGATGGACATACCCGAGTCGCCGGTTTTTGATGGCTTAGAACCCCTGGAGACACGATATTTAAATAATAATAAAAGGGAGAGCCCGGCGGTTATTTCGGGTGCATATCGCATTAACCGCAGTCAAAACCTGGAAGCCCTGGCATCGTTTACCGAGATACATGGATACCTGAATGGCGAAGTTAACGACAGGATGAAAAGACTCGATCAGATCAAAGGGTTCCCTATCGTAAAGATAAACGACAAGGGCGCTGTGATCTTATCCGAGATCAGGTTTGATAAAGCAACAACCGATCCGGTTGCTGCTAAGTTACTCGTGAATGTGCTGATTACGCTTGCTAAATAGCTTTAATGTGTAACCTGTGTTTTGAGCTCGTTTAAAAAGTCTTTCTTATCACAATCAAACTCAACGGCAAGTTTCCACTTGCCGTTTTTTTGTATGGATTTGATGATGAAATGGTTCCAGCCTTTTTCAAGCGGTAAGGCTTTTATAACTTGTTGTTTGTCCGTAAAACCGCCGGTATTGATGGCCTCTTTTATTAAATTATTGTTCAGGTAAACCTGGTAACCGTCATCGGCTCCTAAATACATATCCAGCCGGGGCATATCGGGTTCGAGCAGCAGGTTTGAAAGCGAGCGCGGGCTATATATCCAAAAACTTAAATAGGCTATGGCATTGGTTGTTGGCCCGTCAAAATGCAGTTTGGTAAAATCAAATATGCCATCGGCAGTAATTGCTTTTTCCCAAAAATGATCGGCCACCTGCTTTCCGGTAAAATAATCATCGGGCTTAGCGTCTTTTAATATATCTGCTTTGGCTATCTCAACATCGTTTTTGCCGGCAATATCAAACGAGGCCAGCAGCAAGGCATTGTGTAATTTACCGTCTTTACCAACGGCAGGCACATCCAGGCTGCTTTTATTATTAAACTCAACACCCAGGTTAATCAGTATTTTACGTGTAAGGCTTACCGATGTAGCATAAAGCAGCGCGGGGTCGATAGCCAGGACATAGATCCTGCCGCCGTTAGCATCAATAGATATCAAAGCTTTTCCTTCCGGTTTGTATTCGCGCTCGCTGCGCAATACTGCGGCTGTTTTAAGGTACTCTGCGCGCTTATTCCATGTTCTCCAATCGGTATTTGAGGCATCGAGCAAAACATTGCTGTGGCTCACCATTTCGCCCGAAAGGCCATAGCTCATCATTGGCTTGTCGGCTATTTCCGAAAAATAGAAATCCGAATTACCCAGGCCATTCATTATCGGATCGTTTTTTTGCGTGATAAACGATGTTGATTTCCGGTCGGTTAGTTTTATTGGTTGGGGCAGATATTTATTAACGCTGTTAATTGCAGCCGGGGTAACTCCCCAAACCAGCACGTTGTCGCCCCGCTGTAATACGGTTTTTTGTATAGCGATAGCTTTGGCATCATAGGGCGGATGAATACCATCAATGATCAACAAATTGTGCCCCGATATATTAATTTGAGGACGGATCAAAACACCCAGCTCTGTTAACGTTTTGTATAAAACGGAATCCTTATCGGTAGATAATAGAACTATATTATAACCCGCATAAGGGCTGGTAATGGCTTTGGTTTGAGGGGTTGCAATACTCGGCATACCTATCATTAAAGTATCAACAAATGAAGCTTTAACGGCATCAAACAAAGGCCAGGTTTTGTATAAGGGCAGTGCAGGATCATACCCCGGGTTAAGCGTGGTGCAGTATGGCCCCAGCCTTTCGGGCTGCACGCCGGGCTGATTTTCCACATATTTTCCGAAGAATATGCCGTTGGCAGGCTTAGGCGCTTTGGTGGTATCGGGCAAACCCAATTCTAAAGGCTTAATGCTATACCAAACCAGGTTAAAAATAGACATGTACGTTGCCTTGTACTTTTTTAACATGTTAATGAGTTTGGTAGCCTCATCAGCTACGCCTTCCATTCGCCCCTGCTGCGATTCGTAGGAGCGATTGCCATTGTATGCCGCCGATTGCAACGGAGTAGCGTAATAAGCCATGCCTGCTTCGCCAATACCCCAGGGTTTTCCTTTTGATGATAGTGACCTGTAATTATCATCGCTGCCGCCATAATGCCCTATAATAACCGGCGAATTTAAATTAGCCTGTGTTTCGCCATCGCCGGATATCCATACTCTTGACGGGTCCAGTTCTTTTGCAATGGTTATCCATTTATTAATTTCAGCTATCTGTCTTTTTACCAGCGAATCGGGCGCGTGGAATACGCCCATCACAACAGGCAGGTTTTCGTTGCAAACACTCCATCCAAAAACCGAGGGGTGATTTCTGTCGCGCAGAACAAACCGTTTCAGGTGTTCTTCGCTGTTTTTCCAGTAAGCTTCGCCATCTATTTTTGGCCCGCCGTCGCTGGCCCACATACCGGTTTCGTCAAGTACGCAGATGCCCATTTCGTCGGCCATATCCAGGTAAAATTGTGGGTATGGTTGGGCATGTAGCCTTACCGCATTGGCATGGCTATCTTTCAATAACTTAAACCATCCCCATGCGTAGCGCCTTGTCATTTGCGGGATGCCTAAAAAGTGCCACGAATCGCCTTTAAGTACAATTGGTTTGCCGTTCAGCAATAGTTTGCTACCGCTTATCGAAAACTCGCGCCAGCCAAAGCGGGTATATTGATGATCGATATCCGTATTGCCATCCTTAGCTTTTAAAACCAGCCCGTACAGGTTGGGATGGTCGGCCGACCATTGCTTGAGCCGTCCGCTTACCTTAACCTTAAAGCTAACCATAGCCTGCGTATTTGCTCCAATTGTTACGCTTTGGCCGGGCAATGAAAGCACAGCATTACCTAATTTCCACTTAGGTTCGGGCGCACTGATCACATCCGTGGCGGCGAGGTTTACCCATGGCGATACATCTCCAGAAAGATTAATTTTATGTGTCTGGTTTGTGTTATTGGTAACGGTTGCCTCCACTGTAAGTTCATCATTGCTTACCGACGGCTTGATATAGGTGTTTTGGATGCTGATGAGCGGTTTTGCCACCAGGTTTACATCCTGCCAAATCCCTATAGCATGCTGGCCCCAAAAAGAGCCGGCAACATATATGCGTTTGCCGTATTTGCCCGGCTGGTTAAAAAGCTGGGCATCGGCTACCCAAATCATTATTTCGTTATCCTGGTTTTGTTTTATCACATCGGTTACGTCTATTTCGAAAGGTAAAAACACTTCAAAGTTTTCGCCAACTTTATGCTTATTGATAAATATCTGTGTATAACCGCCTACGGCATCAAAATGCAGGATAAGCCGTTTGTTTTTCCATTCTTTATGGTAAGGCATGGTACACATTAGCCAACCGGCTTTTATGCCTTCCCAATTTTTGGGGTAGCTGGGATAGGTAACAAAATCGCCGCCGCTGCCATCGCCACGGGCAAAGCTGTTTACATTCCATGGTGAAGGTACTTTAACCGGTGTTTCTTCCCAGGTGGGTATATCCGGCAAATCAGGATTCTTTATTTTTTCAAGCGGCAACTTTTCCGCCTTTTCAACGGGCATAAAATTCCATTTTCCATTAAGGCATAAACTGCTTCTAAAAGGTTTTTCCTGCGGTTTTACAAATTCATCCGTAGGTGCAAAAGTGTGATTGAAACTTTGCTGGGCCAAAGCCATTTGGCTAATGTTGCAAATAACGAATATTAAAAAAGGGTAGTGGAATTTAGATTTTAGGATCATCGGTATGAATATAATTGACTATAATATAATCATACTAAAAAAGGAATGTTGCTTAATTAATGCTTAATAATAAATTAATGGCGATGCGCAGAATATTAAAATTGTAATTAGTGACATAAGTTTTGAAAATGTTAATTATCATGCTAATTTTGATAGAAAGTTCCGCAAGGCGTAAATAATGCTATAATTTGGGGATTATAAACCAATATAATATCAGAACCATTTTGAAAGCTCAAAATTATAAGCTTTTGCTTGTGGTTAACCATAAACGTAATGAAATTGGGTTGCCGGATTTTTAAGACATTTTTTTGTTGTATTTTTATATTAATTGCCTTTAACAATGTTAGTTATGGGCAATCTTATGGCCTTGCTTTTTCCAGTCACGAGGTATTCCAGGATAAAAGGACCGGGCTCGACCTGAGCCCCGATAAAACCCTCTGCTTTAAAGGTAATTTTGACCTTTCATTCGATATATCGTTTATACCTAACCGGCAAATTTATTTTGGATATGTTGTGCGGATCATTGAAGATGATAAACGTAATATCGACCTGGTTTACAACGAGCAAACCCGCAAAAATGCGTTTAATATTATTGTTGGCGACAAGCTTTCAAAAATAGCCTTTGATATTGACCGTGCCAGGCTTTATACCCAATGGAATAACGTGCGGATAAAATTTGATGTTGATAACAATAAGATCATTTTGTATAGCGGCAATAACGTGTTAACAGAAACCGGGCTGCATTTAAAAAAGAATAGCTGTTATAAGATCCTGTTTGGTATTAATAATTATAAGCAGTTTCAAACAACCGACATCCCGCCAATGAAACTCAGGGACATCAAAATATCGCAAAACGGAACGCTGAACTATAACTGGCCCTTAAACGAAGAGAATGGCCTTGCTGCCCACGAAGTTGTTAATCAAAATGACGGAGGCGTTATTAACCCGGTGTGGGTAACGGCACTGCATCGTAACTGGCAGGCCGTTCAGGGTATTACGGTAAACGGAGTGGCAAGCGTGGCATTTAATCCTGCGAAAGAAGAAGTATATATCATAGGCAGCGATTCGTTATATACCTACTCGGTAAACAACGCCCACTGGACCAGCAGTTACAATGGCGCCAAAATTGAACTGAACCAGGGAAATCAATCTATTTACAATTCTTTCGATAATACCTTATATAACTTTTACCCTGATGGGCAATTTGTTGCCAAATATGATTTTAAAAGCCATACCTGGAATAAAAAGTTTGAAGCCGGGGCTGTTACTATTTTTTGGCATTTAAATAAAATGTTTTCAAGCGTTGATACCAGCTTATATCTTTTTGGCGGATACGGCCAACTTCTCTATAAAAACAAAGTTCAGCAATATCACCTAAACTCCGGTGCGTGGAACGATGTTAAAACAAAAGGCAGCTTTTTTACCCCACGCTACCTGGCCGCCCTCGGCCCGACGGCTAAAGGAGATACAGCCTATATTTTGGGTGGTTATGGCAACAATAGTGGCCAGCAGATACTGAACCCTCAGAATATGTATGATATGATGCGTTTTACTGTTAAAGATAAAACGTTCAGGAAATTATTTGACCTGAATAATAAGGGGCAGGATTTTGCATTTGCCAACTCGCTCATCATCGACGATAAAACAAAAACCTATTACGGGCTCATCTATCCGCAGCATAAATATAATTCAACATTGCAATTGATCAGCGGCTCATTAACCAAACCTGGTTACGAGTTAATGGCCGATGCTATTCCCTATAGTTTTCATGATGTACACTCGTTTGCCGATCTGTACTACTGCCCGGCTGCAAAACGTTTTACAGTTGTTACCCTTTTACGTACCGATAATGACCAAACCAAAGTAAATATTTATACTTTGATGGGGCCGCCCTATAAGATCAATAATACCCTGGCTGTTATAAAAAACTCAATTAACTGGTATTACGTTGCTATGGCAGGAATGTTTGTATTGGCTTTGCTGGCTTATTTTGGTATAAAACGGAAAAATCAAATCAAAGCTGCAGCACTTAAATTATCTAACCAGCCAGCTACTGCGCCTATTTATGCAAATGCAACTGCCGAGAATATTGAAGGGCAAATTATTAATAACGTAAACGCCGCGAATTATAAGACCCTTTTTAAAAACTCCATATTGTTATTTGGCGATTTGCAGGTATTTGATGCCGAAGGGACGGAAATTACCAAATACTTTACGCCATTAATAAAAGAGTTATTCCTGGTTATTTTACTATACTCCATACGCTGGGGCCGCGGACTTAGTTCAGAAAAACTGAATGAAATTTTATGGTACGACAAAGACGCCAAAAGTGCCCGGAATAACCGATCAGTAAATATTGCCAAGTTAAAACTATTGCTCGATAAGATGGAGCATTGTCATTTATCAAAAGATACCGGCTATTGGAAAATTGACATCGACTACAATTATATCTATGTAGATTATCACAATTATCTCAATATTGTAAAGGATAAAAAGGAGCTGAACATTGAAAAGATAAAATGCCTTTCAGAGATCACACAGCGGGGCAACTTCCTGTCGAACATTGAATATGAATGGCTCGATAGCTTTAAATCTGAGATCACAAACGAGGTGATTGACACCTACCTCCACTTTGCACATGCAGGTACTACAACCGACCCTGAGTTTTTAACCGAGCTCGCAAATTTTATATTCTATTTTGATCCGGTTAACGAAGAAGCTATGGTGATAAAGTGTAAAGCATTGTCGGTATTAGGTAAGCACTCGCTTGCTAAAAGTACTTTTGAAAGCTTTATTAAAGAGTATAGGTCTATTTATGGTGAGGAATTTAAGAAAGATTTCAACGCAATTTTAGAATAGCACCCTTCATGTAAGATCCGGTAAGCCGAACAAATAATTCAGCTTACCGGATCATCCTATCACGGTTACGAATGGCAATTGCCGGCCACGTAGTTTATTTCTTATCCTTCTGTATATTAATGGTTCGTGTGTTACTTCCAACCTGGCCTTTTAAATTTGTACCTTCTAAAGTCACCGTGTAAACCGAAGGCCTGTCTGCAGCGTAAAATGATACCTCAGCCTGCCCGTTTTTATTGGTAATTATAAACGGCGCCCAATATATAGTTGAGCGAATATCACCCAATATGTTATTTGCATTGGAGGTATATCGGGGGCTGTAAAATTCTCTGGGCTGTGTTAACGGAACCGGTTTATAAACAAAAACCCCTATGGCCCTATCTACAAAGGGGCCGTTGCCGGCGTGTGTTGTTATTTCTATATACGCATATTTATTGGAAGCAGTTGGAATAACATCGTTGGGCAAGTATTTGGAGTCATAAGCCATATTATATTTCATGCTGTATGATACCTCTATGCCTGTTACATCCTCTGCAGATATATAGTCAAGGTACTGCTTCAAATAATCGAAATGATCATTTAAAAGCGGATCGTCCGGTTTATCATAAAATTTATCCAGGTCCACACCGTCAATAACAAATTTTGCCAGCTTATCTTTTATAAAAAACTCCGAGCTGTTGTTTTTGGTAATTGATGTACGGAAGTATTTTACTTTTTGCTCAAGCAAGTTGTACAATGATATTTTACCCAAGTTCTCCAGTTCTGTTTGTGTGATAACCTGGTCGGCATTTCCGGCACCGTTCACGTTATCCGAATGATTAACCGTTCCTCTTCCTTTTATATTTACATCCTTTAACCGGTGCGATTTTATATCTAAAAAGCTTTCATCCGGGATATTACTTTGTGCGGCATCGGTAGCCCGTGCCGGGTTCAGGTTTACATACCAGGGCACATACTGCTGTGTTATATTTGCATTTTCTTTAATTGCCACAGGTTTAGCATTGTCAATGCTTATTCCGGCTTTTATTGTTTTCCCTTTTGCATTTTTGGCCGATAAAACAAAGGCGGTGGTATCAAACACCGGGAAGTTACGGAATGTAAAATGGCCCTCGGTGTTAGTGATGGTGTCTTTAACCAAACGCATTTTACCGGTGGCGAGTAAAAAGACGTGGCCGTTAACAATAGGCTTATTCAACAGGTTGGTAAGCCGGCCGTTTACGGTGTATTCAGCTTCGGCTACAAATTGTGGGGCGGTAGCAGGGCCTGTAATGTTTTTCCAGTTATAGCCAACCCATCCCTGGGTCAATAATAAAGCATCTAAAGCTGTTGCTGATTGTTTATTATCTTCAAAATAAAATTCAGGTTCTTCAACATGCCCTTTTAAATCTGATGTGAGCAATAACGAAGTAACCATATTGCCATTTTTATTGTCATTTTTAACCTTTGAATTATCTATAACAGCGATAGAAAAGCTTCCTTGCATAGGTTTCCCAGCTGCGTTATGTACCGAAATATGTAGTGGTATGCTATCATGCGGCGCATAGTTTTTACTATCTGTTTCAATATTTATTTTTAGATCATCGGCATGGTTAATAAAAGCAAGCCTTTCATTTAAAGCAATTTGATTGCTATTAAAAAGTGTAAAATGTACTACCCCTGTCGGGAATAAATTTTTGGCAACTTTCATCTTTATGAGCTGCCTGGCCAATTTTATAGTGGCCGCATAATAAACAATGTTTCGGCATTGGCCAATCAGTGAGTAAGTTGCATTATTGTTTAACAGGTCGGGCGAAACCAGTACCGATACTTCTATTGAATCGGCTGTTGATTGATCACGCACTCTTAATAAAGTTCCGGTGGCCTTTACCGCAGGCAAGGCAATTTTTTTAACTTCTCCGTTTGTCAAAGTGATGTTTGCCGTATAGCTATCTCCGGGCTGGGGCACCATATCAAATTTACCCATGCCATTATGCATCGAACTAAAGCGGGTAAGTTCGTTATTGTTTTCATCAAAAACAGAACCGTTAACATCAATGCCATTACCATCTTCTCCAATTGCTTTAAACCCCACACTGCAAGGTAACCCGGCAACAAAATACCCGCTTTCGGGCATAAACTGCAGGTCAATGTCTTTAGCACGGTTTACTATAACCGGAATAGTTACCTTTTTTTCAGCATCCAATTTATCCTGTGCTATAACAGACAGGTTTTTCAATGCTGCATTGTCGGGCAAAGGGAAATCTAAATTTAACGTTCCGTCTGCCATAGTTTTTGCAGTACTGTTTAAAAGGATCTTTTTATTGCTTACCAATTCCAGTTTTAAATCACTTCCGTTTATCGGGATATTGTTAAGCGTTGTAAATTTTAAGTTTACCTTAACATTATCTTTAGGCCCGGCACTGCTTAAAACGGAACTTGCTTTTACTAACCATGGAATTTTATTAAGGTCAGTTATGTGAAATGACCGCGAATAAAAATAATCTTCGCCGAAATTGCGCATCCAGTTTGTATATGCCCTGAGTGTGTAATTCCCTTCATGAAACTGATCATCATTTAAGCTGATGTTTCCCCACGTTAACCCCGAAACGGCGGGCACTACGATGCTTTTTACCACTTTATTACTGTCGTTCAAAATTTCAACATACAAACGGCCGCTTAACGACGAATAGGCAATGTCATGATCAACAAGATACCCCTTAAACCAAACGGTGTCATTAATGAAATAGGTGGGTTTATCCAACTGTAGGTATAACTTTTCAACAGGAAATTTGGAGTTAAAATCGGCAATTTTATTTATCAGCAAATTTCCGGGATCAGGATCTGCCGTTTGCGCAAAACTTTTTGCAGCTATAAAATACAAACAAAAAAACAGGAATGATCTGAAGGTAACCGAAGGGGATTTTAAATGAAACATTTTAGATAGTTGTTAGGTAAAAGAAATTCGATGGGTAAGCAGTTGTATTAGGGCACAACGCTATATAGTTTATTAAGACAAAAAAAAAGAAGTAGATTAATTAATCATTAAAAACTAATTAATAATCTGAACGAATGTTTAAAATAGCAGTCGAGCCGGGGATATTTAAAATGGGTTAATGCAAAAAAGTGGTTCCGATTTTGGCATGAACTATACGTAAAATCAAAATAAAAAATAAAAAAGTGTATTTAAATAATGCCATTAATCAATTATTAAACATTTATTAATCAAGCCCTACTTATTTTACCATCCAATTATAAAACCTAATAACAAACCAATTTTATTAAAACTAATTTAATCTTATTAACATGAG
>Ga0206943_1056_pt1 | contig 28708 bp, 26 predicted proteins | sample Alteio_BWOrgHeat_7_FD_153243 | JGI IMG/M metagenome (GOLD analysis project Ga0206943, IMG submission 153243) | Enriched cells from forest soil in Barre Woods Harvard Forest LTER site, Petersham, Massachusetts, United States -... | ecosystem: Environmental > Terrestrial > Soil > Temperate forest > O... | reverse complement strand
TAAGCATCCATCGTTTCATCATCCGGGCACCCATGGGAGATACAGTATTGTCCAGCGAACGCAATAATGAAAATTGCTGTTCGGTGTTAGGCAGAAGCTCAAGATTACGAACGGTAAACTGATCCATCCATAAATAATTCTCTCTTTCAAGCCTCTGTATGGTTGTGATATGTTGCAGGTTTGGATGCTCAGTATCTTTCAGATAGTGAATGATCGCACCCGCAGCGATAATGCCCTGAGGAATCATTTCAATTCCAAAACCTTTCAAAGAATGTGTCTGAAAATGCCTGAGTAAAATTTCTTTAGCATATGCCTCATCGAATATCCAGCTTTCAAGTGAATAGGTATAGAACCGGTCGCCATAAGTCTCCTTAAATATTTTTTGATGATTACGCTGGAAAATCACTTCTGCGGGCTGAAGTGTTTGAAGCAGTTGATCAATATAATCCGGGCTGCCTTGAGTTGTAAAAAATTCTCCTGTGGAAATATCCAGGAAAGCTATGCCCTGAATAGATTCTCCAAATTGAATGGCTGCCAGGAAATTATTGCTCTTGTGTTCCAGAAGTTTATCCTGTGTAGCCGTTCCGGGAGTGACCATTTCAGTTATTCCCCGTTTCACAATGCCTTTTGCGAATTTCGGGTCCTCCAGTTGATCACAGATGGCAACCCGGAAACCGCCTTTCACCAGTTTATGCAAATATGTATCCAGGGCGTGATGAGGAAAACCAGCCAGTTCGCTGGATGATGCCGATCCATTATTCCTCTTAGTAAGCGTAATGCCTAATATTCGGGAAGCATGTATAGCGTCTTCTCCGAAAGTTTCATAAAAATCACCCACGCGGAATAATAGAAGGGCATCCGGATATTTTTGCTTAATCGCCCGGTGTTGCTGCATCAGGGGAGTGTCTGTTGAAATTTTAGACATGCGGAGGATCCGTTACTGTTGAACAGCTGCTTTTAGCGCCGGATGCGGCAAATGTAAGAAAGCGATTCTCAAAAATTACAGGGATTCACACGTTGTGAACAACTTAAAAAACCCGTCTGAAGTCGTTTTAACAACAACAGAAGGATCATTTATATGAAATACAGTTTCCGGGTTTAGCCATTGAGCCTTAGACGATGAACCGCCTTTAGACTTAACTTTGTATTATGCGAAAACTTCGGATGGACGAACTTCCGCGTAAAAGCACAACTGAAATTCGGGAGGCAGAGAAACTACCCGTAATCCTGCTTTTGGAAAATATCAGGAGCATGCATAATGTGGGAAGTGTCTTTAGAACGGCTGATGCTTTTCTGACAGAAGCTATTTATCTCTGCGGTTATACCCCTCAGCCTCCCCACCGGGATATACATAAAACAGCCCTTGGTGCTACGGAAACAGTGGTATGGAAGTATGTGGAGAAAACGGTGGATGCATTAACGTTCCTTAAGACAGCTGGTTATCAGATTCTGGCAGTTGAACAGGTATCCGGGAGTGTGCCCCTTCAGCAGTTTAAATTGCAATCAGGAGAGAAAATAGTATTGATTTTTGGAAATGAAGTGCAGGGAGTAAGTGAGGAAGTGTTGGAATATTGTGATGGTTGCATTGAAATTCCGCAGTTCGGAATGAAACATTCGCTCAATGTTTCAGTAGCTGCCGGGATGGTTTTATGGGAGCTGGTGAGAGCGGTTGTTTAATAGTCACTAAATAGAGTCTACATGTCCCGTTTTAGAAATTATTTGAGCTTAATCAAATTTTCACACACTTTATTTGCATTGCCCTTCGCGATGATCGGTTTTTTCCTGGGTATATTTGGAACGAAAATTATTCATGAAAGCGGGTTTCCCAGTTCGGGTCAATTATTGATTCGTTTTGTATTAGTCCTGATTTGTATGGTAACGGCAAGAAGTGCTGCGATGGCTTTTAACCGATATCTGGACAGGAATTTCGATGCCCGGAATCCCAGGACGGCTATACGGGAGATTCCGCGCGGCATTATTGCGCCAAATAATGCACTGCGTTTTGTGATCATTTGTTGTGCGGCCTTCACGATTACCTGCTGGTTCATCAATCCGATTTGTTTTTATCTTTCTCCTGTTGCACTGTTTGTGGTCTTATTTTATAGTTATACCAAAAGGTTTACACCTCTATGTCATCTGGTGCTTGGCCTTGGTTTGTCTCTGGCACCTATTGGCGCCTTCCTTGCAGTGACAGGTCATTTTGAGTCACTGCCTCTTCTTTTTTCGGGAGCCGTTATTTGTTGGGTTAGCGGATTTGATATCATCTATGCCCTGCAGGATGTTGATTTTGATAAATCAGAAAACCTTTTTTCAATTCCGGTGGCTGTTGGCAAAAAAAATGCGCTGTGGATATCCGGGTTGCTTCATGTGCTCAGTGCTGCATTTGTAATCGCAGCGGGATTTGTGGGTGGCTTTGGCGGATGGTACTGGGTGGGTATATTTCTATTTACCGGTATGCTTATTTATCAGCATATGATTGTTAAACCAAACGATGTTAGTAGGGTGAACCTGGCGTTTATGACGGCCAACGGAATAGCCAGCGTTATTTTTGCTTTCTTTGCGATTGCCGATATTTATATCACTCATAAACATTGGTAAGGCATGGCGAGAATATTAGCAATAGATTATGGATTGAAAAGAACCGGTATCGCCGTAACAGACCCATTGCAAATTATCGCTTCGGCCCTAACCACCATTGAGTCGGCGAAGATTTTTACTTTTTTAGGGGAATATATCCAAAAAGAGGCAGTTGAATTGATACTCATCGGCGATCCCCGGAATCTGGATGACAGTCCCACAGATATTTCGAACGATGTGCACAGGGTGATAAAAATCTTGCAAAAAAAGTTTCCTAAAATCCCTGTCGTGGCTGTTGACGAAAGGTATAGTTCGCTGATGGCTTCACGGGCAATGCTCGATATGAATATGAAAAAGAGCCGCCGTCGGGAAAAAGGGATGGTTGATCAGTTGGCGGCGACGATGATGCTTCAGGAATACCTTTCAAAAGCGTAAAGCTTCTCGTAGGAAAGATGATCCGGTAATTAATCATAATCAATCAAAAAATGAAAAGCATTAAGCATTACCCCTTTTAGCTTTATGCTTAATAATGTAAATTTGCGTTATGATACTTCCGATTGTCGCGTATGGCGCCCAAGTTTTAAGGACCCGTGGCGCAGAGGTAAAACCCGACTACCCCGGACTCGAAAAACTGATTGAGGACATGTGGGAAACCATGTACGAAAGCAGCGGGGTGGGATTGGCTGCTCCGCAGATAAATAAGTCGATTCGCTTGTTCGTTATCGACAGTACACAGATTTTTACAAACCTGGAAGATGACGAACAAGGCAAGTATCCGGACGCACCCGGACTGAAGGAAGTATTTATCAATGCCAAAATAATCAAGCTGAATGGCGAACCCTGGCCTTATACAGAAGGCTGTTTGAGTATTCCAAAGATCCGGGAAGAAATTCTTCGTAATGAAGAAGTAGAGCTTGAATATGAAGATCAGCAATTTCAGCATCATTTAAGAACTTTCAACGGATTAACCGCTCGCGTGATTCTGCATGAATATGATCACATAGAGGGAAAATTATTCATTGATTATCTCAAGCCTCTTAAGAGAAAATTGCTGAAGGGTAAACTCGATGATATCTCCAAGGGTAAAATCACTGTGGATTACAAGATGAGTTTTTCAAACTAAAATTCCTGAGGATTATTTTTTCAATGCTCAGTTTCGCCAATTAATATATTGCTGGCTCTAAGTTTTTGGGTTATTAGAGTAACTCCGCCATTTTTCAATCACCGTTGACATATCATCAGGTAATTCACTAATAAACTGCATTTCCTGTTTTGTAGCCGGATGTATAAAGCCAAGTGTTTTGGCATGAAGAGCTTGCCGTTGGCAGATTTCAAAACAATTTTCAACAAATTGTTTATACTTATTGAATATAGTGCCTTTTAATATTTTGTTTCCGCCATATGTCTCATCATTAAACAGGGGATGTCCGATATATTTCATATGCACCCGGATCTGATGTGTTCGGCCTGTTTCCAGTATGCATTTTATCAGGGTTACATAACCAAACCTTTCCAGCACTTCATAATGTGTGACAGCTTCTTTTCCGTGGTCTCCTTCCGGATATGCTTCAAATAATTTCCGGAAACGATGATGTCGACCGACATGCGCTACAATGGTGCCTTTATTTTCTTTCAGATCTCCCCAAACAAGGGCCTCGTATTCGCGCTTGATTGAATGATTGAAAAATTGCTTGGCCAGACTTGCTACAGCATGACTCGTTTTGGCTATTACCAGGAGGCCGCTTGTATTTTTATCTATCCGGTGAACCAATCCGAATCTTGGTAAAGTTTCTTCCGAAATGGTTTTATTTTCTTCCTGTAAATAATAGGCGACCCCGTTGATTAATGTTCCGGAATAATTCCCGGAGGCGGGATGAACAACAAGACCGGGTGGTTTATTAATGATGAGAATTTCATCATCTTCATAAAAAATATTCAGTACCATTTTCTCGGGGATAATATTTTCGCCCACTTTCTCCTTGTCAGAAAAGCAGACAATGTTATCGCCCGGTCGCACTTTATAGTTAGCGGAAGCCGTTTTATTATTTACCAGCACCATTCCTCCATCGATGGCTTGTTGTACTTTGTTGCGTGAAATATTTTCGATACGTGCTGTCAGGAATTTGTCGAGTCGTATGGGTTCCTGGCCGCCACTTACAACCAGATTCATTCTTTCATACAAAATCTCGGAAAACTCGGCCGAATCATCTTCATTGATCACCGTCGCAGATTCGGCTTCTGTCATTTCCAATTCTGTAAGATCTTTACTATCCGGATGCCGGACTTCAGATCCTCTTGACTTCTTGGGCATAAAGGCAAAAATACATTCTTATGCTCAAAGCTTAAAGCGCAAAGCCCAAAGCTGTGTTTTACGGTTTTGGATAGATGGACCAGGATGCCCTAAACCCGACTATGCCAGTATGATGAACAAATCTAAGTATTGCTTTATGCTTTGCGCTTTAAGCTTTGGGCTTTAAAACGTAATTTTGCCGGATGCAAAAGCAGCCCGTTTTTTTTAGAGACTTAGGTATGATGGAATACACGGAAGCGTGGGAATATCAGGAAAGCCTGCTTAAACAAAACGTGGATATCAAAACCAGATACCACGCAGCAAAAGACAAGCAGAGAAAAAATACGACAAATTACCTGCTTTTCGTAGAACATCCGCCGGTTTATACTCTTGGTAAAACGGGTCATGAAGAAAATGTACTATTGGATGAAGAGGAATTACATGAACGGGGAATCTTATTTGTAAAAACAAATCGTGGTGGTGATATTACCTTTCACGGACCGGAACAGATCGTAGGTTATCCTATTCTGGATCTCGAGAAATTTGGAACCGATATTGGCAAATACCTGCGGAACCTGGAAGAAATCATCATCCGCACACTGCAAGAGTATGGTATCCTGGGAGAAAGATCGAGAGGCGAGACCGGAGTTTGGCTGGAACCAGGCGTGGTGGGCAGGGAAAGAAAAATTGCCGCATTCGGAGTAAGATGCAGTCGCTGGATCACAATGCATGGATTTGCTTTCAATGTTAATACAGATCTTCAATATTTTGATGGAATCATACCTTGCGGTATCAAAAATAAACAGGTAACCTCACTCGCCCGCGAACTCGGTCGCAATATTGATCTGGCAGATGTAAAAGAGAAAATCAAATCTCATTTTGAAGAAGTTTTTGAAGCAGAACTAAAGTTGATGGAGGAAGTTGGTGTTTAATGTTAGCCATCGCAGAATCGACTTTTGGTTTACAGTCTATTCACGTGGAATAAGGAATTTATTTTTTTCTTTTAATTTTCCATCTTCGTATAATTCGAAACGGAACCACCCGGCATGTCCGAAATTAGTCTTATCGATGATGAGTATAGGGTCCTTGATATCTTTCACTTCCATTACCGGTGTATTATCAGGTTCAAAGAAAGCCACGAAATATTTTTTCGTTTTGCAATCCGGCAAAGCGATAGAAATATTGCCGTCTTTGGCTGCGAATACATAAGGAGAAATCTTATAAACCTCCCTGGGCTCTTTATAAACCTCAATAAAAGGTTTGATCTGCAGGGTATCGGCATTCACAAAATACAATGTGTCCTTGGTTTGTTTTACCAGTGAATCACTGAAACGTCGCACCTGGTTGCCCTCCAGTTGCATGATTACGGTATCCCGTCTTTTGACAAATAATATTTTTTCTACTGCAATAGTAGGGGATTTAATTTTGCCTGGATTCGTTACAGAAGGTTTTTTCATGCTGGAGTTATCCATCATATAGTAAATCCGGGAGTTGTCAATTTTAGGAAGAATCAGGTATTTCTCCTCCTCTTCCGCCGGTTTCACTAACGGGGGCGCGGGATCTATTTTACTAACGTTTGCCGAATTGGGAGCGGTTGCAGACTGTCCTGTTTCAGCAACAGCCGACCGGGTTGCTGGTGCGACCGGCACTACTTGCTTTTTCGCAGATTGACCCTGAACAGTTTTTTGTTTGGCTCCGTGAATCTGCTTTGCACTTGCCGATGATTGTTCCACACGCTCCAAAACGGGTCTTCTGGATTTAGTAAACATGTATTTACTGTTCGGAAATAAAATAAAGATGCGGTAATACATTTTAGAGCTACCGGGTTTGCTGTCTACAAAACCGTTTTCAGGTATTTGCGGGTCCGGAACAGTTAAAAGTGTAGTGAAATTGCGAAGGCTGTCTGTAGATCTTTGTATGCTGATCTGATTAACAGAGGGGTAGCCATTTCGCCAGCTAATCAGGACTTTCCCGCTGGACTTCAGCGAGGCTGTAAAACCGGGCAGGGTATCCTGTGCTTTTGCATAGGGCAGGATGAAAGTGGAAACTAAAATCAGCGCAAAAAGGAACCGCATGGCACGAACTTATCTTTAATCTAGGTCCTGGCAAAGATAAGGGAAGCCCTTATTTTGGTTCCTTAAAACCCAAGCAGGCCCGGTGTTAAGGAATGGTTTCCCTGAAGACCTCCGGTGTGTAAAACGAGTATCCGGCTACCCGGCGGAAATAATTTCATATCCGCCATACTTATAACGGCAAAAAGCAATTTTCCGGTATATACAAAATCAGTCGGAATTCCGGATTCTGCGTATGTTGTATTCATAAATCCGGTTAATGATGCATTGTATTTTGCATATCCGCCAAAATGATAATCGTGAACCATCTGAACATTGGCAATTTTGGACCGGTCTTTTAACCAGGAAATGTCGATGGGCTCCAAGTCCCGGGTACCTTTTAGAATGGATATCCCGATCAATTTCAGATCCGGATGTGAATTGTTCACTAATCCCACTAATGTGGTACCGGTTCCCACAGCCAGGCATATATGTGAATATTCTCTTTGCGGTACTAGAGATAAAATTTCTTCAGCCCCCCTCAGTCCCTCAATACCTGCGCCACCTTCGGGAATCAGCACAGAATCCCGAATAGTTTCAGCCTTGAGACCTGTATATTTTTCTACCCAATTATCCGACAGGTCTGACCTTTTATTCTGGTCGAACAACGTTCGGGGAAGGAAAATAAGCTTCATTCCGTATTCTTTTGCTGCAATCAGTGTATGTGAAAGAAGAAGAGGCTGTTCTCCGCGAATCATACCGATGGAACTTAAACCGTTCATATGGGCCGTCGCTGCCAGTGCCAGCAGATGATTCGAATAGGCGCCACCGAAACTAATCAGCGTTCTCTTATTATTTTGATTTGCTTTTTCGAGAAAGTATTTTAATTTGAACCATTTATTCCCTGAAATTTCAGAGTGAATTTTGTCCAGCCTCAAAATATCCACACGCAATTCATTTTGACGAAATACTTCAAGATCCCATGAATCCAGGCTGATCTTCGTTAAATCAGGTCTTATATCAGGCACGATAATTCTTATTCTTTTTTATGTTTATTATTTAAATTCGCCTCGCATTAAAATTACGGTAATGAAACCAACCTTATTGATTCTTGCGGCAGGAATGGCATCGCGCTATGGTAGCATGAAACAAATACAATCATTTGGTCCTTCGGGGGAAACCATTATGGACTATTCCATTTATGATGCGATTCAAAGCGGGTTTAAAAAAGTCGTTTTCATCATCAGGAAAGATTTTGCAGAAGACTTTAAAAATATTTTTGAACCAAAATGGCGTGGAAAAGTAGAAACGGACTATGTGTACCAGGAATTGGAATCCTTTCTGGATGGATATCAACCTCCGCCTGATCGTTTAAAACCTTGGGGCACTGCCCATGCCGTACTTTGTGCAAAATCCGCTATCCAAGAGCCTTTTGCCGTAATTAATGCCGATGATTTCTATGGTAGAGATGCATTTGTTAAAGCGTACGAATTCCTGACAACTGCCAGTAACGTTTCTACTTATAGTATTATTGGATATGATCTGTCTAAAACACTTTCTGAGAATGGTTCAGTAAGCAGGGGCGTTTGTGAGGTGGACAAGGATAATAACCTGGTTTCTATTCATGAAAGAACTAAAATATTTCGTAATGATAAAGGAGAAATTACATACGAAGAAGGTGGAAGGACTTTTCGGGTTCCGGACACTGCAAAAGTTTCGATGAATTTTTGGTGCTTTGACCCATCCGTTTTTTCTTTCATTGAAAAAATATTTAAGGAATTTCTTGCTAAAAGTGGTCAGGAATCAAAATCGGAATTTTTTATTCCCATTATTGGAGACCGGTTTATTCACGAAGGAAAAGGTCAAATAAAGATCATACCTACGGCTTCGAGTTGGTTTGGCGTCACATATAAGGAAGACGCACCGTCGGTTCAGGAAAGCATAAACAGGCTGGTCGATTCAGGCACTTACCCGGAGAAACTATACTAGTATAAGAGTATAGGAGTATAAGAGTGTTTTGCCCTTAATTAATAATTGACAATTAACAATTAACAATTCTCCTAGTAGCTTTTAACGAGGTAAATAAATTCTTGTATTTTTTTTATCTGTTGTACGCGATCCATGCTTTTTACACTGGATGTTTGTGGTAAATGGATGGATGTTAAACTGGAATCCGTTTTCGAAACAAGAGTGGAATCCTTTTTCATATCGTCCAGTGCGATATAAATATTTTTAGACCGGATTGCAAAGACAGCACCCTGAACGTGTTCCTGCCGGTTACTCAATACACCGATCACTTCACCATTTTTATCAAGAACTGGTCCACCGCTATTTCCGGGATTTGCAGCAACTGCAATTTGGCAGGTGAGCGAATCACCCCGATAACCCGTCTTGGCACTTAGATATCCTTCACCATATACAATTTCATCTCTTGGATACCCAAGCGTAAAAATGGCTTCACCCAGGTCAATATTTCCCTTATTTATTGCATACGGTAAGTTGGCCGGGGCCTTAAAATTACTATCTACGATCTTCAAAAAAGCCAGATCGGCCGCGGTATTTATGTAGACAATTTTTGTAGTGAATTCCTGCCCTTTGTTGTTCTGAACAATAACAACCGTAGAATTGCCGATTACATGTGCATTGGTAACGATGTATCCTTTCGGGTCAATCATGAACCCGGTTCCTCCTTTGATTTCGGTTTCAGCAGGTGTTGGTCCCTTCACAGGCGGTTTGGTGTTCAGCCTTTCATTGATAGATTTCTGACCTTTCGCCAGTTCCGTGATTTTTCTGCTTAACACCTGTAACGTTGTGCTTGAAGTCCGGGGCGCATAGTAAGATGTTATACCGCTGATTGCAAGAGCTGTAATAGCGGCAATAGAAGCAGCTATTGCCACCGTCTTTCGATATTTTAGCCAGAGACGTTTTACTTTGGTTTCTTTAGATTGTTTGATTTGTCCCGTGTCAAAAAGTTCATTGTGCACATCCTGCAAAGTGGATTTTATATTTTTCCGGTCTCCGAATTTTTCCATCATATGAAGAAAAACGGTGTGCTCAACGACCAATTGATCGATGCCCGGGTTTGATTTCCTGAGTTCTTCAAAAAATTTTCTTTCCTCAGGCAGCATTTCACCCCGGATGTACCTTTCAATCGATTCTAATATCAAACGTTCGTCCATTTCCTATTATGAGTTGTTATTGTGATTGTATCGTCCAAAGAATATTTTTTTCAAACGCATCAGGCATTTGTATTTCTGATTTTTCGCATTATCTGCGTTTGTGTATCCAAATTCCTTCGCAATTTCCGACATGTTCTTCTTTCTTATATAATAACTCTCCAGCAATTCCTTACAAGGTTCTCCGAGATGCTGTAAGGCCTGTTCCATCATTTCAAAATCCTCTGTTCTCTGATCATACATTTCAAGGTCTTCATCTGTTGCAATGGTCTCAGGTGCATTAGCCAGATCGCCCGAAAATCTCGCGTTGTGTGCCAGCTTCTTCAACCACAAACGCCGGCAAACAGCATATATATAAGTTTTCAGTTGTGCGTGCAGCTCAAAACTCCCGGACTTGGCTTTTTCGTATAAAACAATGATCGCTTCCTGAAAAATATCCCTCGCGTCGTCAGAAGTTCCGTTATTATTGATAACCAGAGTCTGAATCATACTGTAGTGGACCCGGTAAATCGTCTCAATGGCTTTTCTCTCATTTGCCGCCAAGCCCTTCAGTAGCGCTAGTTCATTGCTGTCCGTCGTCACCCAATACAATATTTAATACTGAAAGTAAAGAATCGTAACCCATTTCAAAATGGAAAAACTTAAAAATCCCGGAATTAGATACACTCCGTATCGTAATAAACGTGTGTGATTTGTTATTTTATTAATTAATGATCTTATAATCAACGCCTTACGCAACAATAAAAAAAATATTCAGAATTATCAGAGGTCGGGAGGTTACTTTTTTTCAATTGTTGTATTAACATTAAATCATTCACACACAAACAAATAACAATGAAAAAACTTTTGGTCATTTTTGCAATCGGCGCTTTCGCAGCCTGTAACGGTTCTAGCACAGAAGCTAAGGTAGATTCTACTGCAACTGTAGCAAAGGACAGTGTAACTTCTGTTGCTGATTCAGCTAAAACTGCAATCGACTCTGCTGCTACTGCTGCAAAAGACAGCCTGAAGGCTAAGGGTGATTCTACGAAGAAATAATTCTCTTCTTTGGTAAGCAATCGTTAGAGGAAGGCCATCTCTTTTCGTTCCGGCTGGGTTTGGAACAAAAAGAGGTGGCTTTTTTTATCCGATTTTCTTTTTGAGATTCTGATCAATCGCATCCAGAAAATCTTCTGTATTCAGGTAATCCTTTCCCAGCGTTACATTATTCCCATGAAGACAAATGGCCAGATCCTTGGTCATCTTTCCGCTCTCGACCGTTTCAATACAAACCTGTTCAAGGGTATCACAAAAACGAATGAGTTCGTCGTTATGGTCAAGTTTGCCCCGAAATCCCAGGCCTCGGGTCCATGCAAAAATGGATGCAATGGGGTTGGTTGAAGTAGGTTTACCCGCCTGATGATCGCGATAATGTCTTGTAACAGTTCCATGGGCGGCTTCCGCCTCCATAATTTTTCCATCCGGTGTAATGAGTACGGATGTCATGAGTCCGAGTGAACCAAAACCCTGGGCAACAGTATCACTTTGCACATCGCCATCGTAATTTTTACAGGCCCATACAAAGTTTCCGTTCCATTTTAATGCACTGGCGACCATGTCATCTATCAGGCGGTGTTCGTATGTAATATTCGCTTCTTTGAATTTTTGTTTGAATTCCTGCTGATAGATTTCTTCAAAAATATCCTTGAAGCGTCCATCATATTTTTTAAGAATAGTATTCTTCGTTGAAAGATAGAGCGGCCATTTTTTACTGAGGGCCATATTGAAACAACTCCTGGCAAATCCACTGATACTTTCGTCAGTATTATACATGGACAATGCAACACCGTCGCCTTTGAAATCATATACCTCAAATACCTGTGGCTTACTTCCATCCGCAGGTGTAAAAGTCATCGTAAGTTTTCCTTTTCCTTTGATCACCGTATCGGTTGCGCGATACTGGTCTCCAAATGCATGTCTTCCGACTATGATCGGTGCAGTCCAGTTTGTAACCAGCCGAGGTATATTTTTGATGACAATAGGCTCGCGGAATACTGTTCCGTCCAGTATATTGCGGATAGTTCCATTTGGACTCTTCCACATCTGTTTCAAATGAAATTCTTCCACCCGGGCTTCATCCGGTGTAATGGTCGCGCATTTAATTCCAACCCCTATTTGCTTAATAGCGTTGGCCGCATCAATAGTAATTTGGTCGTTTGTCTGGTCCCTCGACTCGATGCCCAGGTCGAAGTATTTTATTTCCAATTCCAAATAAGGAAGTATCAGCTTGTCTTTAATAAACTTCCAGATAATCCTTGTCATTTCATCTCCATCCAGTTCGACAACCGGATTTGCAACTTTAATTTTATTAGCCATGGAAATTATTTTTTATAGAAAAGTCAGCAAACCTACATGAATTGAAGCATTCCACAAAGCATCGGAGTTGAAAGCTCAGCGTGCAGCGTATTCTGTTATAAAAATTTGCCGCGTTTCATGCAACTTGGTACCTTGGGTATCCAAACTTCATTCTATGGATTTAATTGATATCGTAAAATCTTACCTATCAAATTATGTTTCACTGAACGAACAGGAATTCAACTTTCTTTCGAGTTTATTTGAACTGAGGAACTTTGGAAAAAGGGAGAAACTGGTAGAGGAGGGGGAAGTCGAAAAATACCTGAATTTTATACTGCAGGGCCTCGCAAGAAAATTTTTTATCCGGAAGAATGAAGAGATGGTTATGCAGTTTGCAAGAGAAAATGAAATTATCTGCTGTTATGATTCATTTATGTCCGGCGAACCATCCAATTTTTCCGTAGAAGCGCTCGAACCGATGGTCGTCGTATCCATCACCCATGATAACGTGGAGAAACTGTATGAGTTTAGTCCGAAAATGGAAAGACTTGGGCGTTTGATTGCCACGCAAGAATACCTCAAAAAAGAGAGTTTTGAGTATAACCGCGTTCGGTTGACTTCCCAGGAACGCTTCATAAATTTTATCCGGAACAACAGTTATTTATTGCAGCGCGTTCCCCAAAAATACCTTGCTTCTTATCTGAATATGAAGCCCGAAACTTTCAGCCGGCTGAAACACCTGATGAAAAAGCCTTCATAGATTTACGATTAACACCGGAATTTTTAGTTCGTGGCGAACTGTATTGACCGTTTCACCGTAAATAAAATCTTTCAACCCGGTGTGACCATGCGCCCCGATAACCAGCATATCGGCTCCTTCTTCTTTTACGATGCGAACGATTTCTTTGGTTCGATTGATATATCCTAGGCGCGTAATCGAATGACAGTTATTTTTTTCAAGAGAATGCTGGTAACTATTTAATCGTTCCTGGTCGGTTCTCGTTTCCAGATCATCACTCTGTTTTCCCAGCATTCGTGCGGAGGCGCTTTCCACTACATGGATCAAAATATAATTGCTTTCTGTTCCACCTTGCCCGATGGCGAAAGCCAATAGTTTTTCATCCTTAGGACTGAAATCGAGTGCGATGGCAATTTTTCGGAACTTGGGAATTTCCAGTTTCGAAATATCATGCCCTTCTCCATGCAGGGTTACAATTTTTTCTTCAGCCCTGCTCATCCAGGGATGCAGCAGGATATAAAATAAAAGTATTAACGCACCGAGTAAAATTAAAACAGATAATATTTTCCAGCTAACATATCCCGGAACAGCAAAAAAATGCCGGCCTTCCTCTAATACCAGTTTCAGGTTCAGATAAAGCAATAACACTGCAATACCCCATGCAAAAAAACGGGTAATTATTTTTATGCGGAAAATACCCATCTTATTTTTATCGCTGACAAAATGTATCAGTGGTATGACTGCAAAACCGAGCTGCAGGCTTAAAATTACCTGGCTGAAAACTAGGAGTTGGTCTACCTTGGTTTCTCCCGAGATCCAGATCACTAGAACGGCGGGTATAATTGCGAGAAGCCGGGTTATAAGCCTTCGTAAAAGTGGATTGATCCGTAGGCGCAGATAGCCTTCCATGACGATCTGCCCGGCCAGTGTTCCTGTGATTGTCGAACTCTGACCTGCCGCAATCAGGGCTACGGCAAACAGAATGGAAGCCATCCTGGTTCCCAGAAGCGGCGAAAGAAGCTGGTGTGCCTCAGTTATAGATGCAACTCCCGTTCTGCCAGATTTGAAGAAAACAGCACCTGCGAGAATGAGGATCGCGGCATTGACCAGAAAAGCCAGGTTAAGGGCAATGGTAGAATCCCATAAATTCAATCTGAGTGCCTGTCTGATATACCCTTCCTCTCTCTTTATTTTCCTGGTTTGTACCAGGGCGGAATGCAGATAAAGATTATGAGGCATCACGGTAGCGCCAATGATCCCTATTGCCACATATAAAGCGGTAGTTCCCGGAAGAGAAGGTATGAGCCCTCTGCTGATTTCTCCAAGATCTGGTTTGGCCAGAAATATTTCAATAAAAAAGGAAACGCCCACAATGGCTATTAAGCTTAGAATGAAAACCTCCATTCTCCGCATACCCAATTTCTGAAGAAACAAGAGGAGAAACGTGTCCAGTGCGGTAATGGCTACCCCGTACACGAGGGGCAGACCAGTAAGTAATTGAATACCAATAGCCATTCCAAGCACTTCCGCCAGGTCACAGGCGGTGATCGCTATTTCTGCAAGTATATAAAGGCAGAAATTAACCAAACGAGGGTAGGCTTCCCGGTTAGCTTGCGCGAGATCCCTGCCCCGAACTATTCCGAGACGGGCAGAGAGCCCCTGGAGAAGGAGGGCCATCAGGTTGCTCATAAGAAGTACCCAAAGCAGACGATATCCAAACTGGCTGCCCCCGGCGATATCGGTAGCCCAATTCCCCGGATCCATATAACCCACACTCACCAGGTAGGCCGGACCGAAAAAGGAAAAGATCTGTTTCCAGCGCGGACCAGCGTTATTTACTTCTATTGATCCATGCACCTCACTTAGCGAAAGATCAGTAAAATGACTATTCTTCATTGAACTGCAACATTTTCCGGTGTTTACAAATCCCCATATGAACAAATCTAAAATTTGTTCCTAATAGTCGATGGGAAAATAATAGAAAGCGGGGTAATTGCTGAATCTTTACTTTTGATTTTTAATTGGGCGGCATGCGATTATTGAAAATGATGCTTGTTTTTGTGGGTACGACATTTTTTTTGTGCTGCAGGCATAAGGCTGCCGATGGTGGAGGAGAAATTAAAAAGATAGATCCGGAGGATTTCCAGGCAATGTTCCTGAAGCTTAACCTGCCGGTAAATTTTGCTGACAGTTCCCTGGCAAAAAAGTTAACAGACTCTCCTCTGGCTCTTTCAATATTCAACCAGTTCATCGATGATTCGCTGATTCAGAGACATTTTGGAAAAACTATCAAACCAAGACTCTATGCCAGTGGTAAATTGGTGGTAAAAAAGGCAGAAACTTATCTCTTTATAAAAGCTCTTAGCCCGTCAAAAAAGATTCTTTTTGTGGCCTGTTTGGATAAGGACGGAAAATTCCGGACCGGTATGCCGCTGCTTATCAGGGATGATGACTCCGAGTTGAAGTATGCATCCAGCATTGACAATAAATATACAATTTCAGTAAGTCGGCTGCGGAAAGATGGGGATGGTCGCACTTTTTTCGTACGAACTGTTTATGTATATAATGAAGAAGGGGTCTTTACTCTGATCATGAGAGAGTCTAACGAAGGCAAACCGAAGACAGCCCAGATCTACAATCCGATTGATACATTTGCACATAAGCATAAATATACCGGGGATTATATGCAGGATAAAAGAAATTTTATCTCCTTGCGCGACGGGAAAAATAATTCAGTTATTCGTTTTTTTGTACACTTTGAAAAGGATAATGGGAACTGCAGGGGCGAGCTCAAGGGAGAAGCTCGTTTTGTTTCTTCCACTATTGCCCGTTATATTGCGAACGGAGATCCCTGTTCTCTTGAATTTAATTTCAGTGAAAAAACGGTACATATGAAGGAATTGGAGGGATGCGGAAATCACAGGGATATACGCTGTTATTTTGATGGTGTATACATTAAACATAAAGAATCCGTTACCAAACCGGCAAAGACCAAACGACGATCAATCATAAAATAAATCAAAACCGTATCCGTTTACTCATTCAATTATGGATTTTAAAAATTTTGCAGTCCCTTACGCAGTCAACCCGGAGTTTTCAAAAAAAGTAGCCTATTTCTCCATGGAGTTTGCGGTTCACCAGCCGCTGAAAATATATAGTGGTGGCCTGGGTTTTCTTGCCGGCTCTCATGTTCGAAGTGCTTACGAATTACGTCAGAATTCAATTTTCATTGGCATCTTATGGAAATACGGATATTATGACCAGGCCCGTAATCAGGATCAGAGCCTGCAGGTAACCTGGGTCGAAAAGCAATACCCCTTTTTGCAGGATACCGGGATTAAATATCAAATCAATATTCATGACCATCCGGTTTGGGTAAAGGCTTACTATCTGGCTCCGGAAACGTTTAATGGGGCACCACTTTTCCTTTTGAGCACTGACTTGACGGAAAACGATTATGTTTCCCAAACCATTTGTCATCGTTTATACGACGCAAACGTGGCGACCAAGGTGGCCCAGTTTATATTACTTGGAGTGGGCGGTGCGAAACTCGTGGATCAACTCAATTTTAAGCCCGAATTGTATCATTTAAATGAGGCACATGGAATCAGTGCGGCCTTTTATCTGTACCAGAAGTACAATAAAAATATTGAAGAAGTAAAAAAGAGGCTTGTATTCACCACCCATACACCCGAAGAAGCAGGAAATGAAAAGCATGATATGAAACTTTGTTTCGACATGAGCTATTTCTGCGGTTTGTCGATCGAAGAAGCGGCCGCATTAACGGGTATGGAAGACCATTTGTTTAATCATTCACTGGCAGCACTCCGTTTTGCTCATTTGGCTAACGGCGTTTCGCGTCTGCACGGAGAAGTTTCGAATGCGATGTGGAGCAAATACAAGGGTATCTGTCCGATTATTTATATCACCAATGCCCAGAACTGGACTTACTGGGCCGACAAACAACTCTATAAAAAATTAGAGGATGGGGATAACTTCTGGTGGGACGACAGGAAGCGTTTTTTGAAAAAAAGATCATTTGAGATAGTAGCCGATCAGACAGGACGTTTAATGAATCCAGATATTTTCACCATTGTCTGGGCGCGTCGTTTCGCAGGCTACAAAAGAGCCGACCTGATCGCAAGAGACAAAAAGAGATTCACAGAACTCGTAAACAATAAAAAATATCCTGTCCAGATTATATGGGCGGGAAAACCTTACCCGATGGACTATCCGGCCATCAATGATTTTAATTACCTGGTTCAGCTGAGCAAAGAATATCCACAGGTAGCCGTGTTGACAGGATATGAACTCGGTTTGTCTAAACGGTTGAAACAGGCGGCTGATTGCTGGCTGAACAACCCGCGTGTACCGCGGGAGGCTTCCGGAACGAGTGGCATGACGGCGGCTATGAACGGAGCGTTAAATTTTTCAACCAACGACGGATGGATTCCCGAATTTATAAATCATGGCAACAATGGCTTTGTAATAGGAAAATCAGACTATAGTGGGATGACGGTACCGGAGCAGGATGAACTGGATTTGAATTCTCTTTACGAGGTTTTACAAAATCAGATTCTTCCCCTTTACTATGAGAAGAAAGACACCTGGCGACAGGTGGTAAAGAACGGGATGTCTGATGTAAGATTCGCTTTCGATTCAAGCCGTATGGTAACCGAATACTACGAAAAGCTGTATAAATAAACCGGATGATTGGGATTAAGTCATTTTACGATCTCAATCAGATCCACGTCGAATATCAGCGTTGATCCCGGCTTGATATCAGACCCCATCTGCTGATCGCCATATGCCAGATTCGAAGGGATAAAAAGCCGGTACTTACTTCCGGTGTTCATTAGCTGTAATGCTTCTGTCCAGCCTGCAATGACGCCATTAACAGCAAATTCGATAGGTTTACCCTGCTTAATAGAACTGTCGAATATAGTGCCATCTATAAGCCTGCCTTCATAATCGCATTTTACTTTGTCACTGATCGTAGGCTTTGGACCCGTACCTTCCTTAATAACAAGGTATTGCAAACCGGAAGCCGTAGTTACTACACCTGGTTTCGTTTTGTTTGACGAAAGGAATGCCTCACCTTGTTTTTTAGCGGCAGCTGCTTTGTCGGCCTTAGCTTTTTCAATGAACCCCATAAGCACCTGGTTACACTGCTGTTCAGTTAACAGGGTACTATCTCCTGACATTTTATCTTTTATGGCTTTGTTTACCAATGTATCATTAATAGTCGTAATACCTTGTTGTTTATAGAAACTTGCCACCATAATACCAATGCTGTAACTCAGCGAATCTGTTTGATTATTCAATTTTGCAATCGTAGAAGAGGCATGGGCTGACGTCGCAGATTTTTTCTTGGACTGGGCAAACAGGTTACAGGATGTTATGACGACCAGTGTAAATAGGATAGTTTTTTTCATGCATGTTTTTTAGAAGTCGCAAAAATAAGAAAACTCTCCAATCATAGGCCATGGCAATTTTTCGGGCCGGGGACTTAACATTTTCTTTGTTTTTTTGTGAATACTTTTGACAGTTCAACTGTAATATAGTTGATATTAGAGCGTTAAACGACTTGGGCGACTGCCCGTAAATTCAAATCAAATGAAAAAGCTATTTACTGTATTATTTCTTGTGACAGGTATAGCCGCCATGGGTCAGAACGACCTGTTCAGTAATATCAAAAAAAAGGTAACCAATAGCAGCGGTTCCTCTTCCCTGAGTTCTGAAGATATCACCGCCGGTTTAAAGCAGGCCCTCACGCTGGGAGCCCAAAAAAGTGCTGACCGGTTATCAGCAGTCAATGGATTTTTAGGCAATAAAGCGGTTGAAATCCTGATGCCGGAGCAGGCCCAGAAAGTAGAAAAAACACTCAGAAGTATGGGTATGGGCAAACTGGTGGATGATGCAATCGCCAGCATGAACCACGCGGCGGAAGACGCTTCCAAATCCGCTGCTCCGATTTTCGTAAATGCAATTAAATCTATGACGGTAACTGATGGATTGAATATTTTACGCGGCGCAGATACTTCTGCCACTGCTTATTTAAGAAAGAGTGCTTCACCGGAATTAACGAAAGCATATACACCGGTCATTGATTCTGCGTTACAAAAAACCGGTGCCACTAAATATTGGAAAGATGTTTTTGACACCTACAATAAAATTCCTTTGGTGTCCAGGGTAGATCCCGATTTGTCGTCTTATGTTACTCAAAAAGCCATCAGCGGAATCTTTTATTATGTCGCCCAGGAAGAAATTCAAATCCGTAAAGATCCTGCAGCTCAGGTTACCGATTTGCTGAAAAAAGTTTTCGGTGGAAAATGATTTCTGATTATTACAGTTTCACAGTTCGAAATAAAATTCCTGCGATCAGACATATCAGGGCGGATATCCACCACAAGCTATTGAAACCCCAATGACCGGCAATCCAGGTTCCTCCCGTTGGACCAAGAACCTGTGCCAGTGACCAGGCCATGGTATAATATCCTGCATACTGCCCCCTGTTACTGGAAGAAGCCCTTCCCGTCCAGTAATTATTCATAAATGGCATAGCCAAAATTTCACCCATAGTGACCAGAATAACAGAAAGCAATGCGGTTATTAAAGGGAATGGCAGAAAAATATAAACCAGGAAAGAAAGGGCAGTTAGTAGAAATCCGTGAGAAATGAAATGCATAGCCCTATTTTTTGATTCCAGGTGGAAGATCAAAACCATTTCTATAATAACGATGATCAGCCCGTTCAATCCCATCAGGATACCAATATAGAACTCCGACATATGATATACATCCTTATAATAAACCGGGATGGTGGAATAGAGCTGGTAAAAGCACAGCGCATATAATATGGTCAGCCCAATAAATATTTTGAATTTTTTATCTTTAAGAGGGGAGATTTTATCTAATGACAGTTCACTCGGAATGGATTCGCTGGCTACCTGGTCGGCAGGATTCAACAAGTAATACAGCATCAGGGCTGCTATGATATTTGTAAAGCCATCGATCCAGAATAACAAATGGTAATTAAACGAAGCGATGATGCCACCAAGGGTTCCGCCGAACGCCCATCCGAGATTAATGGCCAACCTGTTCAGTGAATAAGAACGAGTCCTGTTTTCCGGTTTACTATAGAGTGCAATGGCGGTATTATTTGCCGGTCTGAAAGATTCATTTACAAGGCTGAGTATAAAAGTAAACAGGCAGATCAGCGGGTAACTTTTTATTTGTCCCAGGAGGATAAACAATAAACCGCCGCCAATCAAAGTGATCAGTTGTATTCGGTAAAATCCGATTTTATCTGTCAGTTTTCCACCAATATATCCCCCGGCGATGGCCCCTGCACCAAACATACCAACTACTATACCTGCTTTAAAAAGCGAAAATCCAATACCGGTCAGATAAATTGTCATAAACGGCAGAACCATCGTGCCACTCCTGTTTACTAACATAACAAGTGACAATAGCCAGGTCGAGCGTGAAAGTCCGCTATAAGCGTTTACATAAAGTGATCGGGTAGTTGTTAATGGTTTGAAAAGGTTCATCCTAAAATTAGAGCCGGCAGGAATTGAGGGGTAACTCAATATTGTATAAATTGCCAGTTGGCAAAAATAAGGAAGTCCAAAAATTAATAGATGAAAAGCGAGAAGAGAATTTTCTATTCACTGATTTTGTTGCTTGTCAGTTTTTTCTCCTCATTTCAATTTGCCCAGGCTCAATCCAACATATATAACGCCCATGGCTGGCAGTTGTTGGATTATCGTACGGACAGTGTACTCGGAGCTGGAATAAACCGGGCATACGCAGAGTTGTTGAAAGGGAAAATAGCCCATCCGGTGATCGTAGCTGTGATTGATATGGGGGTGGACACAGCGCAGGAAGATTTGGTCGGGCATATCTGGACAAATTCAAAAGAGATACCCGGAAACGGCATTGACGATGATCATAACGGATACGTGGATGATATACACGGATGGAATTTCCTTGGAGGTAAAAACGGCAAAAATATTATTGTAGAAAGCTATGAGTCATACCGGGAATACTACCGCCTCAATATGGATTCCGACTGGATGGACAATGGGGATATATCTGCCAAAAAACTATATCGGGAAAAAGTAAAAAAATATTTTATAAGGGATTCTATTCAACAGGCACAGGCGGTATTCTGGTTAACGCAGGTGATCCCTCAGATGCAATCCGCCGACAGTATTCTGAAAGTAAATCTTCGAAAAGATTCCATTTTTGCACATGACGTGATGGAGTATCAGCCTTCGGATTCAATATTTATCCTTGTAAAAAAAAATACACTGATGTATTTCAATAAATACGGGATAACACCTGACATGTCCCTGGGCAGGTTCATTCATGAGGCGGAAAAATATCTGCAAAGTGCACGGATAAAATTGGCTGATTTTTCCAACGATCCAAATGCGAGGCGGAGAGAAATTATAGGCGACGACTTTAATAATATTGCCGACAGAAACTACGGGAACAATAATGTGTCAGCCGGATATCCGTCGCATGGTACACATGTAGCCGGCATCATTGCCGCCTCCCGCGGAAATGGCAAAGGGATGGATGGAATTGACGAACATGTATTGATTATGGCAATTCGTGCCGTTCCGGATGGAGATGAAAGAGATAAGGACATTGCCCTCGCGATCCGTTACGCGGTGGATAATGGTGCGCGGGTTGTAAATATGAGTTTTGGAAAATATTTTTCACCGGGGAAAAAATGGGTGGATGATGCTATTCAGTATGCTGCGGATCATGACGTTTTAATCGTACATGCGGCTGGAAATGAATCCAGAAATATTGATTCGGTCTCTCATTATCCGGAGCCGGAATATGATGCCGGAGGAAGAAATTCCTGTTGTTTTATTACAGTGGGTGCAAATGCAGGTGGTCCTGATAGTTTAGCCATCGCACGATTTTCCAATTATGGGAAAAAACAGGTTGATCTCTTTGCGCCCGGCGTAAAAGTTTATTCTACCCTGCCGGATAATCAATATGCTACTTACAGCGGTACCAGCATGGCGGCTCCGATGGTTTCCGGTATCGCTGCTTTACTGCTGGAATATTATCCACAACTAAGTGCCCGTCAGTTGAAATATATACTGATGCAATCCGTGATGAAACTGCCTCAAAGCCAGATAAAATGGGCCGCTACAGGCTCTACAATTGATTTTAATCAGCTTTCCGTAACTGGTGGGATTGTAAACGCTTACGATGCGTTAAAGCTTGCAGCATCGACAAAGGGAGAACGTAAAAACCCTAAGAAAACACGGATCAGGGGTATTTCTAAAGATTGAAATGGGCATATCGACAATTTTTTTAACCCCTATTTCGTTAATATTTCGTTCAACCTTAGAAAACCCAAAATCTGATCCCTATGTCCCCTAATATCGACAACCAGCAGGATCGCCTGGCTGAGATCTTTCGTCAAACGGATAACCAGATTATCCAGGAAAGTAAAGTTGCATTTTTGAAAATTCAAAGCTGGCAGTTTGCAGTGCGCACTCCGGAAATCGGAGCAACTTACCTGCGCGAGGCGGCTTCCATGATTACACAATCACTCCTCTCTTTCGTTCCGAACAGCTTTGTATTAAGCGAGGAAGGATATTATGTAAATCCATTGGAAAATTAATATCAGGAGAAGCTGATGCACTCCTTCAGCTCTTTTTCAGTATAAGCCAGGTTGTATTGTTTCAATACATCTGCGGGCACACCATTCCATTGATACGGAGCATTGCCAATATAGCCTATATCTTTCACGCCCATTTCTGAAGTATAAAATCCAGTTGCTACCAGGTTGCGCATCAGGTTAAAAAAAACGACCCCTTGTCGCATTTCCGGTTTTGCCCTTCCGGGCCATGCAATCTCATCCACCATTTCCATTTGCCGGGCATGTTCGCAATCTTTAAACGCTTTACCATATCGATTCAGACAGTGAACATCCAGCCAGCGTAAACCACCGCGTAATGGCGTTTGATGTTCCGGCTTATCTTTTACTATAAACTCCAAAAAAGCAGGAACCTGTGCATCCGAAGCGCTACCACTGATTTCGTCTTTCGGAATGATAATATCTCCCAACAGGGTAATGGTTGTCATTTCATCTGCTGTAAAGAACGCCGGCTCCGCATTAATCATTTTTTCATGAGCCAGTTCTTCTTTCATCCGGTTGATACCCGAAGCAATTGCATCTTTATCAGATGTTGCTGGTGCAATCGGACTGTTCTCACGCCGGTTACACGCTTCTGCAATGGCGCCGATTGAGATACCCCCGATGACGAGGGTTTTAATTGATTTTCGTCTGTCCATGACTGTTATTTTAAATGTTTTGTTTTTTCATCTGGTCGACGATATATTCACTCGTTCTCATGGAAAGGGCCAATATTGTCCATGTAATATTTTTATCGGCCTGGGAAACGAAGGGACCGCCGTCCACACAGAAAAGGTTTTTGCAGTCGTGCGCCTGACTCCATTTATTCAGTGGCGCATGTTGCGGATCATTTCCCATCCTGACCGTTCCTGCCTCATGAATAATATTCCCAGGAGCGTGGAGCCCCCAGTTATTATGTTTTCCATCATTTGCACCAACGGTAATAATAGCGCCCATGCTGTGCAGGATTTCAGAAAAAGTTTCATGCATGTGTTTGGCCTGGTTAATTTCATAGTCGGTATAAGAGGTATTGAAACGCAAAACGGGAATGCCATACTTGTCAACAACACTCGGATCTATTTCGCACAGGCTGTCCCTTCTGGCAACAGACTCTCCACGCCCGGCCATACCAATATGAGCGCCGTACAAATACCGATAGTCTTCTTTCAGCGAGGCACCATAACCACCCGGTTCTTTTTGTCTCCCGTTTATTTTGATGTTGCCATTTATATCCTGAATATCCCAGTTGAATCCATATAAGGGCATGCCGAAACCGCCACCATATTCAATATGATAGCCGCGCGGGAAATCCAGTTTTTTATTATCAAGCCACCAGGGGCTGTATACATGCATGCCACCCACGCCGTCTTCATTATATCTTTTTCGGTTGAAGAGGTCGGGAACGATGCCTGTCATATCGGCGCCGGTGGAATCATGCAGATATCTTCCAACTACATCGCTACTGTTCGCAAGCCCGTTGGCATGCCTGGTTGATTTTGAATTCAGTAGAAGTCTGGCGCTTTCACAGGCGCTTGCAGCCAGTATAACCGTTCTTCCGGATACCTGGTATTCCTGCATGTCGTCTTTATTCACATAAGAAACGCCGGTAGCCAGCCCCTCTTTGTCCGTTAGTACTTCGCGGGCCATGGCGTTTGTTACAAGGTCAATATTTCCTGTTTTCAAAGCTGGGATTACCAGGCAGGAGGAAGCTGAAAAATCACCATATACTTTACAACTGCGGCCACATTGAGCACAGAAAAAACAAGCCCCTCTTTCCTTATTGATTTGTTTGGTTAGAATGGAAAGCCGGGAAGGGATTACGGGAACCCCCACGCGCTTGCCTGCATTTTTTATAAAAAGTTCATGCAATCGTGGTTTCGGCGGGGGAAGAAAGAATCCATCCGGGTCATTATACAAGCCTTCATTTGTTCCAAATACGCCCAGCATCTGATCGATCTTATCGTAATAAGGTTTTACATCGTCATAACCGATCGGCCAGTCATCTCCCAGTCCGTCGATGCTTTTTCTTTTAAAATCCAGCGGGCCGAATCGAAGTGAAATTCTGCCCCAGTGATTCGTCCTACCCCCAAGCATCCTGGCCCGCCACCACTCCCATTTCGTATCTCCGACATGGGTATAAGGTTCTCCGTCTATTTCCCAGCCCCAGTAACATCCGTCAAAATCCCCAAATGGTCTGAACTTTGTTCCCTCACCCCGCCTGGGTGATTCCCAGGGATTCTTTAATTGGTTGGAATCTTTTTTTGGATCAAACATGGGCCCGGCCTCAATCAGGCAAACCTTTAGTCCGGCATGCGCCAATATATAGGCGGCCATACCTCCACCGGCGCCGGAACCAACAATAACCGCATCATATTTTTTTGGCTGCTTTCGTATCTGGAGATCTCCCATATTACCACGTCAGTTATAAAAATTAAGAAAGAATAAATTTAATGGATATAAAATAAAGGTTACATTTTTTATTACTTCGATAAGCATTTGAATACCAATATAAGAGGCCCCTATTCATTTAGAATTGTCGGCCATACAATGATACAACCAGAATGCATCGATTTTTCACAGTCTGATCACAGGCTGTGAAAGATTTTTTTTATGAATGGTGATTATGTTGTTCTGTATTCGCAAGATATTCCAATGGTTTTTCTTCGTGTGTTCTTCGGGAATCCTTCGGGGATTTCAGGGCAAATACAGGGGAATTCCCGAAGAACTCCCGAAGAACTCCCGAAGAACTTCCAAAGAACCTGTGAATAAGGGGCGAATCAATACAGAACGAATATGGAAGGAATCGGGAACGACATTAACTTTTTTTTAAAATCAAGCCGATATTTAATTTTCACAGCCTGTGATCGCACTGTGAAAAGTTTTGTAAAATTCTACGTATAGATTTCGCTCACCGTTGAGTCAATTGCAGGTAAAGAAATCGGTTCCGACAATTGGTTTAACTTGCTAAAAATTTTAAAATGAGATCATCCGCAGTATATATCGTATCCGCAGTCCGGACACCCATCGGAAGTTTTGGAGGAATGCTGAAGGATTTTACGGCAACCCGTTTGGGGGCACTTTCGATCCGCGAAGCGATTTCCCGAATAGGGATACCCATAGAGGAGGTGAATGATGTACTGATGGGTTCAGTATTGCAGGCAAACCTTGGACAGGCGCCCGCGAGGCAAGCAGCCAAATTTGCCGGACTTCCGGATAATGTAAACTGTACGACTGTCAACAAAGTATGTGCCAGCGGAATGAAGTCCATCGTTTTTGGCGCACAGAATATTTTATTGGGTGATTCTGAGGTCGTTGTTGCAGGCGGCATGGAAAGTATGAGCAATGTTCCATTTTATTCCGACCAGATGCGATGGGGAAATAAATATGGAAATAGTCTTCTGATTGACGGTCTCGCCAAGGACGGACTCATAGATGTGTATGATGGAAAAGCCATGGGGAATGCAGCAGAACTATGTGCATCAACCTGTGGCATCAGTCGCGAAGAACAAGATGTATTTGCCATTGAAAGTTATCGCAGGGCGCAGTCCGCATGGAAAACGGGTAAGTTCAAAGACGAAGTGATTGCACTGGATATACAAAAAAAAGCAGAAACTATTCGATTTGAACAAGATGAAGAACCCTTCAACGTAAAATTTGAAAAAATTCCATTGCTGAAACCTTCTTTCCAGAAAGACGGAACAGTTACTGCAGCCAATGCAAGTACAATGAATGATGGTGCAGCAGTGATGATATTGGTTAGTGAAGAAAAATTGAAACAGCTTGGTTTGAAGCCGTTGGCCAGAATTCTATCTTATGCTGATGCGGAACAATCACCCGAATGGTTTACTACTTCTCCTGCCATCGCTGTTCCGCGGGCCGTGAATAAAGCCGGTTTGAAAATGGAAGACATCAGTTACTGGGAATTAAACGAAGCATTTTCAGTGGTAGGAATTGAAAACAGCAGACGTATGCAACTGGATCCTTCGACAGTAAATATTCATGGTGGTGCCGTCGCACTGGGTCATCCCCTGGGCTGCAGCGGAGCCAGGATTTTGGTAACTCTGCTCTATATCTTGCGGGAACAGAAAGCACGGTTCGGAGCGGCTGGAATATGTAATGGCGGTGGCGGTGCCAGTGCGGTGGTGATAGAGAATCTGTCATAAGCCATATAAGAACTGTTCGTGTATATAGTCCACCACCTTTACCAGACTTTTACTTTCCTCATAAATTCTTAGTTGTCTGTCAGCACCGGTTCCGAATTCAAACATTTTCGGAATGATGCTAACTGCGTCCCGGCTTCCGAGCGGATCGAGCACATCATCAATGAAATCCAGCAGTTCATAAATTAATACCCGGGTATTGACTTCTTCCTCTTTGCCGAAATCGATCAGGTGTCCATCTATTCCATATCTGCTGGCACGCCATTTATTTTCATTGATCAGCGCACGCTGATAAATAATGAAATTCAGATTCTGAGTCCTGAGTTTGTAAATTTTTGCACAAATAGCCTGGAATAATGCGGCTATGCAAATGGTCTCTTCGACGGTCATTGGAACATCGCAAATCCGAAATTCCACAGTATTAAAGAATGGATGTACGCGCAGATCCCACCAGATCTTTTTGGCATTATCAATGCAATTTGTTTTAACAAGTAATTTGATGAAATTTTCGTACGCTTCAATACTTTCAAAATATTCCGGAATACCAGTACGTGGAAATTTATCGAAAACTTTGGTTCGAAAAGATTTATACCCTGTACTACGTCCCTCCCAAAAAGGAGAATTCGTACTGAGTGCGTAAATATGTGGAAGAAAATACCGGGTTGAATTGGCGATATGATTAGCCATCTCTCTGCTTTCCATTCCTACATGCACATGCAGGCCAAAAATCAGATTACTGCGTGCCGCTTCCTGCAGTTCATTTACAATTTCGTTGTATCGTGCATGATCTGTAATGAGCTGACTTTCCCAGTGGCTGAAAGGATGTGTGCCTGAAGCGCCTACCCAAAGGCCCTGGTCAGCGGCGATCTGTGAAATGGTTTTCCGTAATGTGGAAACGTCCTGTCGGGCTTCCGAAATATCGCGGCAGATATCGGTTCCCACCTCTACTACAGCCTGGTGCATTTCAGCCTTTACTTTATCGCGGATTATTTTCTGACCCTCGACAACAATCTTTTGCTCATGACTTTTAAGTTCCCTGGTTGAGGGATCGATAACCATATATTCCTCTTCAATCCCAAGTGTAAAATTCTGATAGTTGATGTTCACCATAAAATCAATGAGGTAAATGAGGAATCGTACGTTTTTGAAATATTTGATTAAAAGAGGAAATAAATAGTTTTATATGGTCAGAAATTATTAACCCATCAAAGGCTTCTGCATAGTGCTTCTCTTAATATATTCACCCCAGGTCTGATTATCAAGACCCTCTCTGGATTCCAATGCTCTTTCGATTGCATAGATTGCCGCCGTTTCTACTACCCAATTAAAATTATCTTCACCCACACTACCCCTTTCAGCATCGGGCGCCGGATTGCAGAAATCAATAGCATAGGGCACACCGTCTTTTACTGCCAGCTCCACAGTATTGAAATCGTAGCCGAGGTAGTGATTGATCCGCAGAACAATTTGTTCCATTTGTCTTAACCTTTCTTCCGAAGGCGAAAAGTCTGCCACATAACGTAAATGATGTGGATTGCGTGGTTCATAAGGCATGATGCGTACATATTTTCCGCCAATGCAATAACAACGGTAATACTCCTCAAATACTATTTCCTCCTGTAATAACATCACCAGGCGACCTGTTTCACTATGTTTCTGATAAAAATCCTCCGCATTTGCGATCCGGTAAACATTTTTCCAGCCGCCACCTG
>Ga0206943_1055_pt1 | contig 29129 bp, 16 predicted proteins | sample Alteio_BWOrgHeat_7_FD_153243 | JGI IMG/M metagenome (GOLD analysis project Ga0206943, IMG submission 153243) | Enriched cells from forest soil in Barre Woods Harvard Forest LTER site, Petersham, Massachusetts, United States -... | ecosystem: Environmental > Terrestrial > Soil > Temperate forest > O... | reverse complement strand
CATTAATGGTAAAACTGTTATCAAAAACCTGGATATATGGAAGGAAGCGGGGTATGACCACGCTTTAAAGAAGACGGTTAAAGTGCATATTATAGGTGGTAAATTGCAACTAAGCTTTCCGCATACAGCGGCGGGTGAAGCCATTATTTCGGCAATTGCTGTTAGTACATCAGATCAAAAGGTTATCCCTGCATTGGCTTCTGTGGGGACGGTTAATGATCTTAAAATTACAGGCCCGCAAGCCGATCAATGGTCGCTGCAAACCTGGATGGATATTGGCGATCAGGTTTATACAGGCGCTGATGTACATTTCAGCGAGTTGCCATCTGTACTATATGGTGCCGAATGGATAAAAACACCAGTACAGATCCCCGCGGGGTCAACTGCAACGCTTGTTGCCAATGCGGCATGTGATGTATATGTTGCCATAAACACCAAACAACGCCCCGATTGGTTAAAAGATTATAGCGTAACAGGCTTAACTATCCAAACTGATGAACAGGGTGGTGAGAAATTAGCGCTTTATAAAAAGCGGTTTGCGGAGTATGCAACGGTTAATTTAGGGACATACCCTAAACTTATTGTCGCCGTATTGCCTTTTTCAACATTAGAGCCCGCTACTGATCTAAAACCAACGATAAGTTATAAAGCTGCAAATGCTATAACGCAGGGTAACGGGGTTATAGCTGATACACTCGGCGATAAAAAGATATTTAGGTTCACACAAGCGGCAGGCAGTTCGGTGATATTCAACATTGCGCCCGGGGTGGGCGATAAATATGAGTTGCGCATAAAATACTATAATACAAGTACAAAAACCTTTACCGCCAAAGTGCGGTTACAGGCCGCCGATGGCACAGTGATGAATGAGGAGTTGCTAACCTTTAAACCAACGCAAAAGGGTAAATCAGGCACGGCCACAACAACATCAGGCACAAGTATCAATGCCGGCGATTATAAAGTGGTCATAACCGCTGTTGACGCGGAAGGTTTAATGATCTCAGGATTGGAAATGCAGTGATAAGTTATAAAGGATGATAGATATATTAAATATAGATAATTCAAAAATTCCCCTCTCGAGAGGGGGCGCGATGGATAAGTGCGCAGGCAGGGGTGTGTTAACAGCCATGCAGGCAAACACACCCCGACACCCCGCTCAAGAGGTGAATCGCACAGCCCGTTGTAAATTTTTATATAGTAAATTTTTCTATTTTTTACTATTTCTTTTCCCCCTGCAACTTTTCGCCCAAACTTTAAAAGTAACCAACCTGCAATGTGAATATAAAGCCGATCCCGCAGGGATCGAGGCTTTAGCGCCTAAATTAAGCTGGATATTGCAATCCGATCAGCGCAATATAATGCAATCCGCTTATCGCGTACTCGTTGCCGATAATGCGGCAAGTTTGAACAAAGGCATCGGCAATATGTGGGATTCTAAGCGGTTAAACTCATCCACTTCTATACAGGTAACCTACGCGGGTAAACAATTGTTCCCTGCAAAAACATACTATTGGAAGGTTATGGTTTGGGATAACCAGCGACATGTTTCGTTATGGAGCAATGTAGCGCAATGGCAAATGGGCCTGCTTAATTCATCCGACTGGAAAGGCGCCAAATGGATCGCCTACGCAAGCCTCCCCGATAGTTCCCGCATTGTCCCCTTTTTAGAAAACCGGGGGCCAAAGAAGCTACCACCCTTCAATGATGTTTTTACCCTTGTTGCGTAAAACCTTTTCGGTTAACAAACCGCTTAAAGAAGCTACCCTTTACATTTGCGGTTTGGGCCATTTTGATATGAGCGTTAATGGCCATAAAGTTGGTGACCACTTCCTCGATCCCGGATGGACACAATATGATAAACAAGCACTGTATGTTCCGTTTGACCTCACCAATAAATTGGTAAAAGGCAATAATGCCATTGGGGTTATGCTGGGCAACGGATTTTACTTTATCCCCCGCGACAAACGCTATCGCAAAATGACGGGTCAATTTGGTTATCCTAAAATGATATGCCGTTTGGTGCTCGAATATAAAGACGGCTCTGTAAGTAATTTGGTGAGCGATGAAAGCTGGAAAACTGCGCCCGGCCCAATCACATTTACCAGTATTTATGGCGGAGAAGACTATAATGCCAATTTGGAGCAACCGGGCTGGAATACGGCCGATTTTAACGATGCCGCCTGGCGCAATGCTATAACAGTAACGGGTTCACCAATGGTAAACGCGCAGGCTGCCGATCCGCTTAAAATAATGCAGGAGTTTGCCCCGGTAAGCAAAACACAATTGAGCAAAGGTGTTTGGGTATATGACCTGGGACAGAATGCCTCTGGCATTCCCGAAATTACCGTACGGGGTAAAAAGGGCGATACAGTCAAGATCATCCCGGCAGAATTGCTTCACGAAGATGGCAGCGCCAACCAAAACGGATCGGGCAAAGCATATTATGACAATTACATTTTAAAAGGCGATGGTCCCGAAACCTGGCACCCTCAATTTACCTATTATGGCTTCAGATATTTGCAGGTAGAAGGCGGAGTGCCGCAGGGCGATGCTAATCCTGCTCATTTACCTGTGGTTATAGCTGTAAAGGGACTGCATACGCGTAATTCAGCTGCGACTGTGGGCGATTTTACCTGCTCAAACGATTTGTTTAACCGAACTTTCAAACTCATCGACTGGTCGATGAAAAGCAACATGGCCAGCCTGTTTACCGATTGCCCCCACCGCGAAAAGCTGGGCTGGCTGGAAGAAGCGCATTTGGTTGGCAGCTCATTGCGTTATAATTATGATATACACCGCCTGGCGCTCAAATGTATCAGCGATATGCGCCTCACCCAAACACCCGAAGGCTTGATACCCGAAATAGCGCCCGAGTTTACCAAATTTGTTGAGCCCTTCCGCGACTCGCCCGAGTGGGGTAGCAATGGCATTATCCTGCCCTGGTATGTTTATGAATGGTATGGCGATACGGAGGTATTAGCGCAAAGCTATGACATGATGAAACGGTACCTGGCTTATTTGGGTACTAAAGCCAATGACCATATCCTAACAGAAGGTTTAGGCGATTGGTATGACCTGGGGCCAAAAGGTCCGGGCTATTCGCAGCAAACGCCTAAAGGAATTACGGCCACCGCTTTTTATTACTACGACCTGACTATCGCGGCTAAAACTGCCGTGTTGTTAGGTAAATCCCAGGATGCAGCGACTTATGATAAACTGGCTATAACGGTCAGGTCAGCTTATAATAAAGCATTTTTTAATACCGAAACCAACGAATACGGCACGGGTAGCCAAACAGCCAATGCCATATCAGTTTACATGGATTTGGTTGAACCGCAATATAAAGAGGCTGTGATCAACAATATTGTAAAGGACTTGCGTGACCGTGGTAACAGCCTTACCGCCGGTGATATTGGTTTCCGTTACCTGTTGAGGGTATTGGATGATGCAGGCCGTTCGGACATGATCTATGCGATGAACAGCCGGACAGACGTACCCGGCTATGGTTACCAACTGGCACATGGCGCAACGGCCTTAACCGAATCGTGGGGGGCATTGCCGTCCGTATCTAACAACCATTTTATGCTTGGCCACATTATGGAATGGTTTTACAGCGGGTTAGGAGGCATACGCGCTGCGCCGGGTGCTATAGCTATGAATAAGATAGAGATAAGGCCCGAGGTTGTGGGTGACGTAACTTTTGCCAAAGCTAAATACCAATCGCCCTACGGCAATATAGCCACCGACTGGAAAACGGAAACCGGGAAGTTTGAGCTAACCGTACAAATTCCGGCAAATACTAAAGCCGTGATCTACCTGCCTGCAAATGAAGGCGCTGCTATTACCGAAGGCGGCAAATCAATTAAATCAGTTAAAGGAGTTAAATTTTTAGTTTATAAAGACGGTAAAGCCATAATAGAAGCAGGCTCTGGAATCTATCATTTTATAGCAGTTAAATAATCAATTAAGTATATGAAATTCAAAGAAATAGCGCTTATCGCATTATTGAACATCGCCGGGCTTATCGGTGTTTATGCACAATCTGAAAAGAATAAAGTGCCGCAAGCTAAAATGCAGGAAATTTACGAACAGGTAAAAACACCCTATAAGTATGGCCTGGTTATAGCACCTGATGATAACTCGAAAAAGGTTGATTGTCCTACCGTGTTCCGTAAAGGGGATAAATGGTTTATGACCTATCTTGTTTTTAACGGCCGCGGCTATGAAACCTGGCTGGCCGAGAGTAAGGACTTACTTCATTGGGGTACGAAAGGTCGTATTATGTCTTTTTTAGATACTACCAATTGGGATAATAACCAAAAGGCGGGCTATGTAACTTTGGAGGATACCAAATGGGGTGGCAGCTATGAACTACAGAAATATGATGGCAAATACTGGATGTCGTACTTCGGTGGGCATGAGCGGGGATATGAAAAGGGCCTGCTTTCGCTGGGTATGGCTTATACCGATAAAGACCCTTCAACCGTGCATGAATGGCAAAGGCTTGATCACCCAATATTGACACCCGCTGATAAAGATGTAAGCTGGTGGGATAACCACGTACAATACAAGGAAACCGTGATATGGGATAAATCGAAACTGACCGGGCATCTGTTCGTGATGTATTATAATGCCAATGGGGACAGCGTGGATAAAAAGCGCGGCGCTGAGCGTATAGGCATGGCTGTATCTGACGATATGATCCACTGGAAACGTTATGGGAAAGACCCGGTATTAAACCACGGCCCCGGCATCACCGGTGACCCTGATATTCAGAAGATCGGCAATGTATATGTAATGTTCTATTTCGGCGCTTTTTGGAAAACAGGCCCCGGTGGGGTATTCAACCGTTTTGCCGCCTCGTATGATTTGGTGAACTGGACAGACTGGACGGGCGAAAAACTTATCCAATCGTCCGAGCCTTATGACAATGAGTTCGCACATAAATCATTTGTAGTTAACTGGAAAGGCGTGGTTTATCACTTTTATTGCGCGGTTGATAAAGCGCAACAACGGGGTATAGCAGTTGCCACCTCAAAAGATATGGGCAAAAGCGAGCTAGATTTTGTGGCCCCGCCAATAAAAGTTAAAAAATAAGTTATGCTGGATTTACGTTGGCTTTGCTGTTTTGTTTTTGTTCTGATGTTTGGTTGTTTAACCGCGTTAGCACAAATACATCGCACAGAAAGCTTTGATAATAACTGGAAATTTATGCTGGGCGACGATAGCCTGGCAAAATATCCCGCATATAATGATTCAAAATGGCGGGTGCTTAATTTACCGCACGACTGGAGCATAGAAGGGGGTTTTAATGAGAAAAACCCTTCCACACAAGCAGAAGGCGGTTTACCAACAGGCATAGGCTGGTACCGTAAAACCTTTAAGCAGCCCTTATCCTCCAAAAGCAAAAAAGTATTTATTGATTTCGACGGCGTTTACCGCGATAGCGAAGTTTGGATAAACGGCCATTATTTAGGTAAACGGCCTAACGGGTATATCTCTTTCAGAGATGATTTAACATCATACTTAAAGTTTGGAGATACTGAAAACGTCATTGCAGTTAGAATGGATAACTCAGGCCAACCCAATTCACGTTGGTACACTGGTTCAGGCATTTATCGTAATGTATGGTTAAGGACAATAAACAAAACGCATTTTACCCAATGGGGCACTTTTATTACTACACCTCAGATAAATGACCGTTCCGCAACGGTACATATCAGTACAAATATAAACTCCGCCGGTAAGAGCCTGCATTTAAAAACAACTATTTATGATAAAAAAGGGGTAATTGTAGCTGGTGATTTAACGTCACTTGAAAATAGTACTACTTCAAATAGGAACCTGGTTTTTTAGAAATCCAAAACTATGGTCAACGGATCATCCTTACCTGTATAAAGTTAAATTGCAGCTAATTAATGGTAAAGAAGTATTGGATACTTACGAAACCTTTACCGGCATCCGCTCCTTTAAATTTGATGAGCACAAAGGTTTTTCATTGAACGGCATATCCATGAAAATAAAAGGCGTTTGTATGCACCATGATCTGGGCGCATTGGGCGCCGCGGTTAATAAACGGGCCATTGAGCGGCAATTGCAAATATTAAAAGCTATGGGCTGCAATGCTATCCGCACCTCGCATAACCCGCCCGCACCCGAATTTTTGGATCTATGCGACCGCATGGGTTTCCTGGTTATGGATGAGGCATTTGATATGTGGAAGAAGAAGAAAAGTAAGCATGATTATGCCGAAAACTGGAACGAATGGTATAAACAGGATTTAACAGACCAAATCCTCCGTGACCGTAACCATCCTTCTGTATTTATATGGAGTATTGGTAATGAGATACGGGAACAGTTTGACAGTACAGGAATAACCATTGCCCGCGAACTGATACATGTTGTGAAAAGTATTGATAACACCCGGCCCGTTACATCCGCGTTAAGCGAATCAGACCCTGCAAAGAACTTTATTTATAAATCGGGCGCATTGGATTTGGTAGGTTTAAACTACCATGAAGAAAGGTATGCTGACTTCCCGAAAAACTATCCGGGGCAAAAGTTTATAGCCACCGAAACCATGTCAGCATTAGAAACACGCGGGTTTTATGATCAGCCAACTGATACCACCCGCCATTGGCCAACAAGCTCAAAATCGCCATTTACACAGGGAAATGCCCAAATGGCTGTTACCGCTTATGATAATGTGGCCGCCTATTGGGGTTCAACACACGAAGAAACGTGGAAGATCATTAAAAAGTATGATTTCCTATCCGGCTTATTTATCTGGACGGGTTTTGATTATATAGGCGAACCTTCGCCATATCCGTGGCCTGCCCGCAGCTCGTATTTTGGTATTATTGACCTGGCCGGTTTCCCTAAAGATGTTTATTATATGTACCAAAGCGAGTGGACAAATAAGCCCGTTTTACACCTGCTGCCACATTGGAACTGGAAACCGGGGCAAACTATTGATGTTTGGGCCTATTATAGCCACGCAGATGAAGTGGAGCTGTTTTTAAATGGCAAGTCGTTGGGTATTAAATCAAAACATGGTGATGACCTGCATGTAAGCTGGCCCGTTAAATTTGAACCGGGAACGTTAAAAGCGGTATCACGTAAAGCCGGAAAGGTTGTATTGACCCAGGGGGTACACACAGCAGGCCAACCTGCAAAAATTGAATTAACTGTAGATAGGAGATCGATCAAAGCCGACGGAAAAGACCTGTCTTTTATAACCGTAAAGGTCTTAGACAAAAACGGAAATATAGTGCCTGATGCAGATAACCTAATTACTTTTAAAATAACCGGGCCTGCCCGTATTGCAGGCGTGGATAACGGCTCACAATCAAGTTTAGAACCATTTAAGGCTAATTATTGCAAGGCTTTTCATGGGTTGTGTTTGGCTATTGTACAATCAACTAATAAGGCGGGTAAAGCTACTGTAATAGCTTTCTCAAATGGATTAAAAGCGGGGATTGTGACAGAGCAGACGCATTAACAGGAGGCACCTCCGGAGCCAATTGATTGTTTTGGTTTTATCTATAAACACGAAGCTCCTCCGGAGCTAGATTTAGTGGTAAATTTTTAAACAGACAGGGACTCCAGCGGAGTCGCGTGTTTATAAAAAAAAGCTAAAAAGTGTTTTTGGGCTCCATAGGTGCCTCCTTTAATAAATTTGTAAGGGTAATTACCATTTTCTTGGCTCTTGGCTCTCGACTCTTGATTCTCAATTCGCACAAGGTAATATCCTATAATACAAAGGGAAAATATTACATAAAAACAGGGCGCTCAAACAATAGATTTGCTATTGAGTATAAACTTATATTCACCTGCCACATAAACCGCAGTATAATTTAACAGATATTTTAATAAATGACCAAACGGTTACCCACCCTTGATCTGGCTATTATAGTAATTTACCTCGTGGCAATGCTATTGGTGGGCTTTTATTTTTCACGTAAAAATAAAAGCGCTGATCAATTTACCCGCGCTTCGGGTAAAATTCCGGGTTGGGCTATTGGTATGTCAATCTACGCTACCTTTTTAAGCAGCAATACTTTTTTGGGCGTTCCGGGCAAAACATTCGGCTCAAACTGGAACGTATATGTGTTTAGTTTATCCATGCCTTTGGCTGCCTGGGTTGCCGCAAAATATTTTGTACCCTTTTATCGCAATACCGGCGAGATATCGGCCTATACGCATTTCGAAAACAGGTTTGGCCCGTGGGCGCGCACCTATGCCGTAGTATGTTTTTTATTGACCCAAATTGCCCGCATGGGCTCTATCTTTTTTGGTATCGCGTTAAGCCTGCAGGCACTTACCGGTTTTGATATGAAAACCATTATGATGGTAATGGGCTTTTGTATTATCATATACACGGTATTAGGCGGTATCGAGGCCGTAATATGGACAGAAGTTGTACAGGCCGTTATCAAAACATTTGGCGCGTTGCTTATTTTATATCTCATTATCACCAATATGCCCGGTGGCATAAACCAGGTTATACACATCGGGAACGCTGCTCATAAATTCAGCCTTGGTAGTTTTCATTTAGATTTTACCCAGCCCACCTTTTGGGTTATATTATTGTACGGATTTTTTATCAACCTGAACAATTTTGGTGTCGATCAAAACTATGTGCAGCGCTACCATACCGCCGGTTCAACAGCCGAAGCCAAAAGATCTATCTGGATATGCGTGGCTATGTATGTGCCGGCATCGTTATTGTTCTGTATTATAGGATCTTGCTTATACTCTTATTACAGTATCCACCCGGAATTTATTGAAACCATTAAACACCAGGTAGCAGTTGAGAGGGCCGGAGCTGGTGCTTCCATAACCCAAATAGCTAATACCGCAGCAACACTAAAACCCGAGGATTATGGCGATAAAGTAATGCCTCATTTCATGGTTAACAAAATACCTGTTGGGTTGGTTGGCTTAATTGTTTCGGCCATACTTTCGGCAGCTATGAGTACCATCAGTTCGGGCATGAATTCATCTGCAACGGTATTCTCTGTAGATATCTATAAGCGGTATTTCAAAAAATCAGCGAACGAAAAACAAACCATGCGCTTGTTGCATCTTTCAACAGTGGTATTTGGATTAATAGGCATGTCGGCGGGGATAGCTATGATAGGCATAAAAAGTGTATTGGATATTTGGTGGCAGCTTTCGGGCATATTTGCCGCCGGTATGCTGGGTTTATTTCTGTTGGGTATCATCAGTAAACAAACGCGCAACCACGAAGCCATAATTGCTGCCATAATTGGAGTACTGGTTATTTTGTGGATGACTTTCCCCAGCATCGTCCCCATAAATTATAGCGCGCTTCGTAGTACTTTAAATATAAACATGATTATCGTAGTGGGTACGTTGTCAATTTTCCTGACGGGGATTTTTCTCACTAAAATAGTTAACCGGCCCGAGGTTATCGGTAAAATAAATTAATTAAAAGAATAAAGAGAAAAGAGAAAAAATAATGGAGCGATCACAAAAGGGTTTTATTCCTGTAATGTTAACACCGTTTAAAAACAATGGTGATATTGATTATGATATATTAACACAGCTGACAGAAATTTATTTAAAGGCCGGATCAGCCGGACTTTTCGCCAACTGCCTGTCGAGCGAGATGTTTGAACTGGAAGATGACGAGAAACTGCAAGCCATAAAACACATTATAAAAGTAGTTAACGGAGCAGTGCCGGTGGTAGCAACCGGGACATTTGGAGGGCCAATAAGCAAGCAGGCCGAGTTTGTAAAAAAAGTAAGTGATACCGGTGCCGATGCGGTAATTATTATAACCAGTTTGCTGGCAAACGAAGATGAACCGGATGTAGTATTTAATGATCGGGTGTTTGAATTGTTTGATAAAACCGGTAATATTCCGCTGGGTTTTTATGAATGTCCAGTTCCTTATAAAAGGCTATTATCGCCAGGGCAACTAATTGATTTTGTGAATACAGGCAGGGTAATTTACCATAAAGATACCTGCCTGGATATCAATGTGGTAAAAGAAAAATTAAAGGCGGGTGATGCCAATCCAAACTTTGGTTTATATGATGCCTATATGGGCCATGCAGTAAAATCATTGCAAGCAGGGTCGGCAGGTTTATCATGTATCCAGGGTAATTTCTTTCCTGAGCTGATTGTATGGCTTTGTGATAACTATGCCGATAAAACTATGGAAGCCGAAGTAAACAATGTGCAGCAGTTTTTAATTGATAACATGGATGTTATGCACAATGTTTACCCAATTGTAGCCAAATATTGGCTAACCAAACGGGGGTTAAAAATATCAACCATTACCCGCCGTAGTGTAGGTGTGTTTTCGCCATCAATACGTAAACAAGTAGAAAAATTGTATAATAACTACGACCACCTACAAAGCAATATCGGCATTAAAAACTACCTATGATCGGCAGGTTGTCCTTTTAGATACCTTCTTTTATACTCAAGAGGCGTCATGCCGGTTATCTTTTTAAAATGCCGGTAAAAGTTGGAGATGTTATTAAAACCGCATTCAAAACAAAGTACTTCGGTAGGTAATTTATCTTCAATTAATAAGCGGCAAGCATGGCTTATTCTAATTTCTGTTAAGAAATCTGAATAGGTCTTTTTTGTCATCAGCTTAAAATACCTGCAAAATGAGGTTACGCTTAAATTGCCAATGGCCGCTATTTCCTGCAGGCTTATCTCTTTTTTGTAATTAGTTAAGGTATAGGAGCAAACTTTGTTAAGGCGTATGGTATCTGACTCATTTGACTGGTGAAACTCATTGTGCGATAAGGTAATGCTGTCAAAGTCTTCATTCTCGGCCAATACTTTAAGTATAGATAACAGTACAATTATCCTGTCGAGGTTGGTGGCATCTACAGCCTTATGCATCAGCTTTCTCAACTCGGCCCTTGCTGTGCCGTTGATGATCATCCCGTTTTTAGCTTTCTCAAACAGCTTGGTTAATAAATAGGCTTCGGGTAAATTCATCAGGTAGCGGCCCAGGCAATCGGGCAAAAAGTGTATAACGATCACTTCTACATTAAGCCCCGAATCGGGCAGGAAATATTCGTCCTTACAACGCCAGCAATGCGGCAGCTTTTCGCCCAAAAGGGTTATTTCCCCTGCAGAAAAATTGCTGATATTATCGCCAATAAAACGCACGCCTTCGCCTTTTATAACATAATGCAACTCCAGTTCGGGGTGATAATGCCAAATACCCCTAAAAGTAGGCAAAATATCATGCCTTATACTAAATGAGTTTTGCGGCTGTACTGCCACCTTCAGAAAATGCGGTTTCATCTTTGATGAGATCTGTTAAAATAAGCGTCAAATAATTGGCCTGTTTTTATGCAATACCTTGATCTTAAATTAGCAAGATCAAGAGCGCTTTAGTCCGTTTTTTGATTGGGGCTTTTTAAAAACAGTTGCTAAAGGTAAAAAATGTTATGATAATATCCTACAATAAGTTGATAAATCCCTGTAATAATCCCCTATGCTAATACTTGATATTTGTTTTGGTAGATCGTTCTAAACAGGCTGATACTACCACCAAGGATATAAACCGAATAAACATTATATATTTTATTGCAGATTAAGTTTTGGCTAAGTTTTGCGAACTTAATTAATTGTTAAAAATACAGTTATTCTGTTGCGTTAATTGCAACAGAGCTAAATGTAGGTTCAACTAAGCAAATAATACAGGTGTTTTGGTTGAAAATAATACAATAAGGAATAAGCTAAAATGCTGGGTAATTTAAAAGGAGTAACATATATAATGAGAAGATATTTTTTAATAGTTGGATTAGTATTGAGCAGTTTGACGTTTGCTTACGCGCAAAAAACGCAAACACCCGAAGAGCAGGCCAACTACACGCAAGTAATAACTAAACGTGCTGAAAAAATAGTTGACGTATTGGGCATTAAAGATTCGGCAAAATACAAACATGTACGTGATATCATTGTTGATCAATATCGTACCTTGGGTACCATACACGATACCCGTAACGCCGAAGTGGCAACAATAAACGAAGCTAAAAAGCAACCGGGAGCCGATAAGGCCGCCGAAAACGCAAAAATTGCTGTAATTGACACCGATGCAACCCACCAGCTTGCCAAATTACATAAAGTGTACCTTTCTAAATTGGGTAAGGATTTAACAGCGTTACAGGTTGACCAGGTTAAAGACGAGATGACCTACAAAATACTGGAAGTAACCTATGCCGGTTACCTGGACGAATTACCAACCCTAACCGAACCGCAAAAAGAAAAAATTAAAGGTTGGTTGATCGAGGCGCGCGAGCTGGCCATTGACGCTGAATCGTCAAATAAAAAGCATGAAGTTTTTGGAAAATATAAAGGCAGGATAAATAACTATTTATCGGCACAGGGGTATGATATGAAAAAGGCCGGAGAAGAATGGCAAAAACGGATCAAAGAAAAAGCGGGGCAATAATACTTGTTGCTTATTAACGAAATAGAAAAATATTAACGCAAATTGAGTAACAAATAAACTATACATATAAACCAACCAATTATTAATCTTTAATTTTATGAGAAAAATTTACCTCTTACTCTCAGTGATGCTTTTGTTTAGCGTTATGCTAAAAGCACAAAACCGGACCGTAACAGGAACAGTGACAGACGAAAAAGCCGAACCTATACCCGGAGCTTCTATCCAGGTTAAAGGCGGTATTTTAGGTGCCGTTACCGATGTGAACGGTAAGTATTCGATCAGGGTTACCGACCTGCAAAATGTCGTTATCGGTGTTAAGTTTCTTGGTTACAATTACCAGGAAAAAACTTTAAAACCAGGCGAAAACAGCGTGAGTTTTCAACTTGTACCGGCCGAAAATAGCCTTAACGAAGTTGTAGTAGTAGGTTACGGTACGCAAAAAAGGGTTGACCTTACTGCCGCTGTTACAACCTACGACCTTAAAAATGCTGCTGACATCCCTTCTACAAGTCTTTCTGTGGCATTAAAGGGGCTTTCAGTAGGTGGTGGTGTAGGTATTTCCGGCGGTGAATCGCGCCCGGGCCAACCTGCTACTATAACTATCAGGAACCCCGTATTCTTTTCTTCAAACGGCCAAAGCGGCGGTCCGTTGTATGTTATTGATGATGCATACAGAACGGCATCTGATTTTAACTTACTGGATGTTACCGAGATTGAAAATATTACCATATTAAAGGATGCTGCTGCTGCGGTATATGGTATCCAGGGAGCTAATGGTGTTATAGTAGTAAGAACTAAGAGAGGTAAAAACGGCCCGCCGAAAATTTCTTTCTCAACATCAATGGGTAATGCAAGGGCTATTGAACTACCCAAAATGATGAGTGGTTTGCAATTGGCTACCTATTTGAATGATGATTCGCAGGTGGCAGAAAGTTTAGCTAACCCGGCCACTTATGTTGATCCTAATGGCTATATCGGTGGTGTTGTAACCAACAAATTGAGCACCTATTATACACCTGATGAATTGGCTTATTTTGCGGCTAACAATAATAATTATGTTGAACAAGCTTTTCATACATCTGATGTTGAGCGGGCAACCCTAAACATCAGTGGTGGTTCAGATAAGGCTACCTATTTTGTAGGTGCCAATTATGTGAATCAAAATTCCAATTTTTCGGGTGTAAATACCTATAAATATGGATTAAGGGCAAGTGTTGATGCTAATTTGGCTAAAGGGTTAAAAGTTGCTATTTCGTTATCTGATGATTATTCGTATAGCAGAAGCTACTGGTATAAACTGCAAAGTACCACAGAAAGTTTAGACAATGACTTTTTATCACTTACCCAGGTACCACCATGGTCACAGTATTTCATAAACGGACAGCCTAATTTATTTACTACAAGTACATCAGCTGCTGCGGTAGATAACGTTAACTTTTTTGCTATTCAGCAATCAAATAACTATACCGAGTCATTAAACTATATTATCAATGCTACGGCTAATGTAACTTATCAGATCCCCGGAGTAAAAGGCCTAAGCGCTTACTTCAATTATAATGATAATATTAACTTTGGCTTTCCTACGCAATACGGAACACAGTTTAATTATGTAACATACTCAGGTACCGGGCAAAATAACCATATTCCGGGCGGCACTTTTGTGAATTCAAAAACATTGACTAATGGATCAAGGGTAAGAATAGTGCCTACATTTACTACTGCTTACCAACTTGATGCCGGTTTAAATTATACGCATACTTGGGGTAAACATACTATAACCCTGATATCACTATATGAGCAAACCGAAACAAATAGTGATGGCGTAGCTGCGGAAGCCGATGGCCCTATTGTTGGGGGGTTAGATAACCAAAATTTTACTACAGGCGCACAATCTTCTAATCAGTCAACATTGGTTAGCGAGGCTGGCACAGAGGCTTTCGTTAACAGGTTAAATTATAATTACGCTGATAAATACTTAGCTGAAGTAATATTCAGGGCAGATGCGAGCACTGTACTGTCGCCATCACATCAATGGGGTTATTTCCCCGGTGGGTCAGTAGGCTGGGTAGCATCAAAAGAACACTTTATTGCAGATAACTATAAATTTATCGATTTGTTAAAATTCAGGTTCTCTGCCGGTTTAGTAGGTAGTAATAACATTCCCGCTTATAAATATGCAACCAATTATGCCATAGGCACAGGCGGTTCTGGCGGCGCGGTATTTGGTTCCCCTTCAGGTGAGCGTGGTTTAGGTATATCTCCGAACGTTGCTTTGGCAAACCCTGATATTTCATGGGATTCGAACTTTAAGACCAACTACGGCATAGATATGGCTTTTTTAAATAACCGTTTATCCCTTACCGGTGAATATTATTTTAATCATGGCTATAATATGCTTACAACTTTGTCATCTTCAGTTTCTGCGCTGGTAGCTGCAACCACTCCTCCGGAAAATTACTCATCAGCTAATACTTTTGGCTATGAACTTACCGCAACATGGAGTGATAAAATTGGTAAGGACTTTAGCTATCTAATTAGAGGGTCATTTGGATGGAGTGATAACAAACTCCTCAAATATGATTTAGCATCCGGTTTAAGAGGGACAGTACAAGATCGTACCGGTAAATCAAGTGATGGCGGCGTATTTGGCCTGGTTTATGAAGGTATGTTCAGGACTCAGCAGGATGTAAATAATTACCTTGCCGTTCACCCTGGTTATACCATATTTGGACAGACACCTGAACCGGGTATGTTATATTATAAAGATTTAAATGGTGATGGCAAGATCACTACCGATGCAAGTGACGAAACTTATATATCAAATAAATCAAGTAACCATAATGGCGCCGGCCTTACCTTAGGTGGCAGCTATAAGGAAATTAGCTTTAATTTGGTTGCGGGTGTATCATGGGGCGGCACAGGAAGTGTTGAAGGACAGGCACAAAAATTAGCAACATCTACTGAGAACAGGCCTGAATTTTGGGCTGATCACTGGACCCCAACTAATACAAATGCCGCCTTTCCTGCTCCTTACTACAATGCTGATTATTCTACTTTTGCTTCATCATTCTGGTTCAGAAGTTCAACAACAGTTAATATCAGCCGTATTAATGTGGGTTATACCGTACCAACAAAGTACTCTACGATATTAGGAGTTAACAGTATAAGAGCCTTTTTTGTAGCTACGAATCCTTTGAATTTATATAACCCTTATACCTACAGGGATAATTCGGCATCGTATTCTGTATATCCTACATTAAAAACTTTTTCAATTGGTTTAAACGTTGCATTATAAAATTTAAGAAAATGAAACTATTTAAAATATTATTAGCAGCATTTACAGTCAGTATCTTATTTACTAATTGTAAGAAAGTGCTTCAGAAGCAAGATCTTCAGAGCTTAACTCCGGCCGAGGTCTTTAATGATTCTACAGTAACTAAGTCTTATATGGATTTAATTTACACAAACAATTTGCCATCCTGGGGAGGTAATACAGGTGGTGCTATTGGTACCGGTGAAACGCTAACTGATGAGGAAGCCGGCAGTAACGTTTACATGCAGGGACTTGTAACGCAGGAAACAGTAGGCGATATTAGTACCTCAAACAGTAAATCAACAAACTATGGTAAAATCCGTAACTGTAATGATTTTATTACCGGCGTAACAGCAGGCACATTACCAATAGGAACTAAAAACAGGTACAAAGCCCAGGCTTATTTTTGGAGAGCATACAGGTATTTTGACCTTGTTCGTCTTTATGGCGGCGTTCCGTTGGTATTAACAACACTTCCCGAAGTTGGTGACGCTGCAAGAGCAGATGCGTTATTACCACGTAATACTACATCACAATGTATTAATCAAATCGTATCTGATTTGGATACCGCTATTAAATATCTGCCTGCAAAATGGCCGCAGGCAGCTGATTATGCTCGTATAACATCAGCCGCTGCGGCTTCATTTTTAGGTAGGGTACTGCTAACTTATGCAAGCCCGCAATTTAACCCTACCAATGACCAAACCAGGTGGATGGCAGCTTACAATGCAAATGTGCAGGCTAATACCATATTAAAAGCTAACGGATACGGTTTAGCGCCATCATACAGTAATATGTGGTTTGTAGAAGGCGATTACGCAAACCCCGAAGCTGTAATGGTTACCGCCTACAATACGTATTCGGATGCCAACGGTATGGATAACAATAGTTATGATACACAAACACGCCCTGCTTATTTAGGCACTGCGGGTGGTTCAAATCAACCTACATGGAATCTGGTAGCTAATTATGATATGCAGGATGGTTTGCCTCCGGGCACTTCTCCTAAATACCCTTATAGCATAAATACCTATTACGATAACCGTGACCCACGTTTTGCGGCAACAATTGCGTATAATGGCTGTAACTGGCCGATATTAGGAAATACCGCTTACAGGTTATGGACGTATATTTATTATACCAATGCCGCCGGTACTGCTACAAAATCTACCGAATCAACTGCCAGTACCACCGGGTTTTATACCCGTAAGGCTATTGATCCCAACGTTTCATTGTCAAACGTTGTTTATGAAGGTACAGACTGGATGGAAATCAGGTATGCCGAAGTTTTACTTAACCTTGGCGAGTGCGCCGCAGAAATTGGCAACCTGGGTGTTGCTCAGGAGGCATATACAGGTTTGATTGCCATCAGGAAACGTGCTGGTATTGATGCCGGTACTGCCGGTTTGTACGGCTTAACCCCAAACATGACCCATGACCAGATGATCACTGCCATTATGCACGAAAGGCAAATTGAATTTGCTATTGAAGGTAAACGTTACTGGGACCTTAGAAGAAGAAAACTTCTGGAAAGTACCTTAAATGGTACGCCCCTTAGAAAAGGCATTGTTACAACGTTAAACAATACTAAGCTTGGTACAGATTATATTTTGACAACACGGGATGCATCAGCAAACACATCGTTGGATGCCATGTACACTGCAAACTTTACCATAACGCTGAAAACGTTGGATACCTATAATATTGCAGTTCAATCTGCCGATTATTTCTTTGGCATACCAACAGCAGCTTTAACTAATAACCCTAATTTAATTCAAAATAATACCTGGGGTGGTGCTTTTGATCCACTACAGTAAATTTAGAATAACTGTCATACTAAAAAAGGGGAAGTGTAAAAACTTCCCCTTTTTTGTTTAAAACAGTATTGAATATTCTTTGTATTATTTTAACACGAATCTTTGTGCTGGTATGTTCTTTTTAAATTAGATGTAAAGTTATTTTAACAGCTCATAATTGTTGTTTTTAACTTAAATTGTAACATAAGTGCGACAAATTTCTAAATATACAGGCAAAAATTCTATAGGATAATATGCTATAAAACCTTGCGAATATTCTATATTAAATAACAGGCTTTAGCTTGCATATTTGGATAAGTATAATTTAAAAACCAAATTTAATACCTAAGTACTCTTTCTAAATTTTGCAGGCATTTTTATAATGTTTAACTATGTTATACGCATAATGATTTTGAAAGAAATGTCTTATCAAACATAGTTTGGTACAAACAATAAAAACCAATTAAAATGAAAAAAACTATTTTTCTGCTATCAGCATGTGCCGCATTTACAATGTCGGCTTTTGCGCAATATCCGCAGGTACCCAAAAAAGTTCAGGCAGAGAGCGATGCAATGATGAAAGCTGCCCAGGCCCGTTCAGATTCGGCATGGCAGGTAGCCTGGCCTATTGTGCAGGCAGATATGCGGCGCGGTAAAGTTTACGTACCATGGGCTTCAAGGCCAACTGATTTGCCACAGGCAAAAATTCCGGCTTTTCCGGGTGCTGAAGGTGGTGGTAAATATACCTTTGGTGGTCGTGGCGGCAGGGTATTGGTAGTTACAAGCTTAGCAGATAGCGGCCCAGGTACTTTACGCTGGGCCTGTGAGCAGGGCGGCGCACGTATTGTTGTATTCAACGTATCAGGTATTATTCATATTAAGTCGCCTATAAGTGTACGCGCTCCATATATTTCTATTGAGGGTCAAAGTGCGCCAGGCGATGGCGTTTGCGTTGCAGGTGAATCATTTTGGGTAGATACACACGATGTAATTATTCGTTATATGCGCTTCCGTCGTGGCGAAACCAATGTTGGCCGCAGGGATGACGCGCTGGGTGGTAACCCGGTAGGTAATATTATAGTTGATCATACATCAACAAGCTGGGGTTTGGACGAGAATTTTTCTATGTACCGCCACATGTTTGACCCGGGTGATGGCTCGAAAGAAGAAAAACATGGCACAGTTAATATCACTGTTCAAAACTGCATTTATGCAGAAGCACTTGATTACTGGAACCACTCTTTTGGCAGTACTACAGGTGGCGAAAACAGCACGTTGATAAGAAATATGTGGGCTGATAATACCGGCCGTAACCCTTCTGTAGGCTGGAATGGCCCTTACACCTTTGTTAACAACGTGGTATTTAACTGGCATCACCGCTCAATGGATGGTGGCGATTATACCACCAATTACAATATCATAAATAACTATTTTAAACCGGGTCCGGTTACACCTAAAGATGAAGCCGTTGGTCATCGCATATTAAAGCCTGAATCTGGTCGGAGTAAACTAAAGGAAAGGGTGTTTGGCCGGGTGTATGCTGTTGGTAACATCATGGAAGGCTATCCCAAAATTACCGCGGATAACTGGGCCGGTGGTATCCAGGTGGATGAGTTGCCCGATGCAGGCCAGTATAAAGATTATATGTATTCAGCAACACCATTTCCTATGGCGCCTTTAACTATTATGTCTGCAGCCGATGCTTATAAATTTGTTGTTGTTAATTCGGGTGCTACGCTTCCTGTTAGGGATGCAGTCGATAAAAGGATTGCAGAGCAGGTGCGTACAGGTAAAATCACTTACAAAGAAATGCAAACTGATACCGACTTCCAGTTTAAAGTACGTAAATTACCAAAAGACTCTTATAAAATAGGTATCATAACTGCCCCATGGCAGGTAGGTGGTTACCCTGATTATAAAGGCACCCCATACAAAGATTCGGACAATGACGGGATACCTGACGCATGGGAAATAGCTCATGGCCTTAATCCTAAAGATCCTAAAGATTCAGCGCTTCCGGCTAAAAACGGGGGAGGCTATACCAATATTGAGGTTTACCTGAATGATATCGCTAAAAAAGGTGAAACACCATTGGCTAAAATTAAATAATAGCGTAAGCAGTAATGGCATATTTTAAAGTAAATAAAAGTCTTTATATTTTGGTTTGTTTTTGGTTAGGGTGTATGTGTATGCATACACCCTTAATTGCCCAAAATAAAAAAAAGGCGGTTAAACCCCAGGCGCCCGTTACAGCAGAAAAAAACGGGAAGCTAACTTATGCCATAATTGATAAAGGCGATCGCGTGCCTGATTATTCTTATTGCGGATATATGGCTTCGGAAGCAGCTATACCCAATGCTATTGTGCATGTAACTGTCCCTGTAAAACAGGGCGATGCTACCTTGCGCATACAATCGGCGTTAGATTATGTAGCTTCCTTACCTGTAGGCGCAGATGGGATAAGGGGTGCTGTATTACTGAATAAAGGCGTTTATGAAGTTTACGGAGGACTAAAAATTAATGCTTCGGGTGTAATATTACGAGGCAATGGGATGGGTACAGACGGTACACTATTAATTGGTGCCGGAAAAGACAGGGAAACCCTGGTGAAGATCATTGGTAAAAATGATCGCCATAAAGAAAAAGAAATTAAAATTACCGACGGCTATGTACCGGTAAATGCTTTTACATTTCATATTGCTTCGGCAGATAATGTAAAGGCCGGTGATAATATAATCATACGCAGGCCATCTACACAGGCCTGGATAGATGAAATAAAAGCAAACAACTTTGGCGGCGGGTTAACCGCCTTAGCCTGGAAACCTGGCGAACGTGATATTTATTGGGATAGAAAAGTAACAGCCATTAACGGCAATACAGTTACTATTGATGCGCCTTTAACTACCGCTTTGGATAGCACCTATGGTGGTGGAACAATTGCTAAATATGAATGGGCAGGCCGTATTGCCCAAACCGGGGTCGAGAACCTGCGCTTACAGTCTGCTTATGATGTAAACAATCCTAAAGACGAAGCACACCGCTGGGAAGCTATTACCATGGAAAACGTTACCGACTCATGGGTGCGGCAGGTTGTATTTGAACATTTTGCAGGTTCCGCCGTATTTGTATTAAACACCGGTAACCGCATTACCGTTGAAGATTGTAAGTCATTAGCTCCGGTATCAGAAATTGGCGGCCAACGCCGTAATACTTTTTTTACCATGGGCGGGCAAAACCTTTTTCAGCGTTTATACTCCGAAAAAGGCTACCATGATTTTTCTACAGGCTACTGCGCGCCGGGGCCTAACGCATTTGTGCAATGTACAGCCGTACAACCCTATAGCTATAGCGGCAGCATTGATAGCTGGGCATCAGGTATCTTGTTTGATATAGCGAATATTGACGCGCAGTCTTTAAGTTATAAAAACCTCGAACAGGATGAGCAGGGTGCAGGATGGAATACAGCCAACAGCTTATTATGGAACTGCACCGCAGCCCATATTGATTGCTATCAACCGCCAACCGCGCAAAACTGGTCATTTGGCAGCTGGGCGCAATTTGGTGGCGACGGCTATTGGGAATCATCAAATAGTACCGTTAGCCCACGTAGTTTTTATTATGCGCAATTAGCTAATCGTTTAAACAAGGATGTAAGCAAACAGGCTGATATACTTTATATCACAACAGAGCCTTCGAGCAGCCCCACTGTTGCCGAAGCAGCCGCTTTATTGGCAGCAGCAAGGCGGCCAGCTACTACTATGGCCAACTGGGTTGACCAATCCCCTAAAAGAAACCCGATAAGCCTGGCCTCGACAGGCGCTAAAACAATTGATCAAATAGGAATTAAACAACTGGCAGCACCAGCTATTGCCCCCAAAATGGGCGTTGAAAATGGCTGGCTGGTACGCGGTAATGAAATATTAACCGGTAAACACTTTGAAGCCCCATGGTGGAATGGTTCCGTTCATCCTTTTTATACCGAAAAAACAGCCAAACCCGATATTACCCGCTGGGTACCGGGCCAAACAGGCACCGGGTTAACTGACGACATAAATGAGGTGGGCAACTGGATGCTGCAGGATAATATAATTGTATTGGAACATAATTACGGTTTATGGTATGAACGCCGCCGCGATGATCACGAACGTATCCGCCGCGCGGATGGCGATGTTTGGGCGCCGTTTTATGAACTGCCTTTTGCCCGTAGCGGGCAGGAATTAGCTTATGACGGTTTAAGCAAATATGACCTTACCAAATACAATACCTGGTATTGGAGCCGCCTTAAACAATTTGCCAACCTGGTTGATGAAAAAGGATTAGTGCTGTTCCACAATAATTTTTTCCAGCATAATATCATTGAAGCGGGCGCGCATTATGCCGATTTCCCGTGGAGAACAGCCAATAATATTAATGGTACCGGCTTTCCTGAGCCTGTAAACTATGCCGGCGATAAACGCCAGTTTATGGCAGAGCAATTTTACGAAGAAAATGATCCCGAGAGGCATAAGCTATTGGTGGCCTACATCAACAAGTGTATGGATAACTTTGCTGATAATAGTGGGGTAATCCAGTCAATAAGCGCAGAGTTCACCGGCCCGCTGCATTTTGCAAAGTTTTGGGTAGAAACGGTTAAACAATGGGAAACCGCTCATAAAAAGAAAGAGATCATAGCGATAAGCGCCACAAAAGATGTGCAGGATGCTATATTGGCCGATGCTTCAACAGCTTCGGTTATCAACATAATAGATATCCGTTACTGGTATTACGAAGGCGATGGAAAGCTTTATGCACCGCTGGGTGGTAAAAGCTTGGCCCCGCGCCAGCAGGAGCGTATCGATAAGCCAAAAGCCGTGACATTTGAAGATGCTTATCGTGCAGTGCACGAATACAAAGTAAAATACCCCGACAAAGCAGTATTATTTTCAGCCGATGGCTTTGACCATGTTGGCTGGGCTGTATTTATTGCAGGAGGCTCATTGCCTGTATTACCCGCTACTACAGATAAACAATTCTTAAAAGCCGCCAGCAATATGAAACCCGTTGATTTACCGGGAAACCCTAACAGCCAATGGGCCTTGGGTAATACTGCTAAAGGGTATATTGTTTATAATGCCGCTGACAATGCTATCCACCTTGATCTTGCAGCTAACGCAAATTATAAAGCACAATGGATCGATGCCAAAACCGGGCAGGTTTTACCCGGCGAACAACAGGTAAAAGGCGGTAGCGCAGTTGAGATAAAAAATTCTAAAGCAGGGATGTCAATTTTATGGCTAACCCGTAACTAACGATCATGTTAAAAAAGATAACCCTGTTTGGTATTGCATCTCTTTTGCTTTTATCGTTCAAAAGCATTACTGGCGATGGCTTGCGTCCCGTAAAAATAGCCTCCAATCACCATTATTTTACAGCAGGCGGAAAACCTTTTTTCTGGCTGGGCGATACCGGCTGGTTGTTACTATCGAAACTAAAAAGAGAAGAAGCCGTACAATACCTCGATATCCGTGCTAAACAAGGCTTTAATGTTATACAGCTTATGGTTGTGCATAGCGGAGGCGAGGTAAATGCCTATGGCGATTCGGCATTGATCAATAAAAATATTGCTACGCCAAGAGTTACACCCGGAAATACATTTGGTAAAGGTAATGAATACGATTATTGGGATAATGTAGATTGGGTGGTTAGCAAAGCTGCCGATAGAGGTTTATATGTGGCGCTTGTTCCTGTTTGGGGATCGGTTGTTAAAGGTGAGCATGTTAAGCCGGTACAGGCAAAAGCTTATGCCGAATTTTTAGCCAAAAGATATAGCGACAGAACTAATGTAATATGGATGAATGGCGGCGATATAGCCGGCACCGATTCAATGAAAACCTGGAATGCAATTGGTAATACATTACATGCCTTAAACCCAAACTATCTTATTACCTATCATCCACGCGGGCGCACGCAGTCATCAACCTGGTTTCATGACCAATCGTGGTTAAGTTTTAATACTTTCCAGTCTGGCCACCGTACCTATAGCCAGGACACTTCAAAAAACGATCTGCATTATGGCGAAGATAACTGGCGGTATGTTGACGTTGATTATAATAAGACCCCTGTAAAACCAACTTTAGATGCAGAACCATCATACGAGAAAATACCTTACGGCCTGCATGATATTAAACTGCCCAGGTGGACTGATGCCGATGTAAGGCGTTATGGTTATTGGTCGGTATTTGCAGGGGCTTGCGGCTATACTTATGGTAATAATGATGTAATGCAAATGCATAAACCTACTGATAAGGGCAGCGCTTATGGTTCAAAAGAATATTGGTATCAATCCATAAATGATCCCGGCGCTCAGCAAATGATTTATCTAAAAAAACTAATGCTTTCAAGGCCTTATTTTGACCGTGTGCCCGATCAATCATTAATTGCAGGCAAACAAGGCGAAAAATACGACCGCTTAATAGCAACAAGAGGTAAAAACTATGCCTTTATTTATACCTATACAGGCAGGGAAATGGTGATCAATACCGAAAAACTGGAAGGCAGTAAAGTTAAAGCATCCTGGTATAACCCGCGTAATGGCGAAATTACGGCTATCGGGACATTTGCTAAATCAAAAATGCTTAAATTTAATCCTCCCGGAGTAAAAAAAGATGGAAATGATTGGGTGCTGATCATTGATGCCATTTAAACCTGAAGTCAATAAACACATGAACCGAATATTTAAATATGTGTTATTAGTTTTTGCCAGTACGCTTTTAATGGCGTGTGGCACAGGCAAAAGTGTGTATATGTTCACCTCGTTTCATGAACCTGCTAATGAGGGTTTACGCTTTTTGTACAGCTATGACGCTTACCATTGGACAGACCTTAACCATACGTTTTTAAAACCCGAAGCAGGCGAAGCAAAGATCATGCGCGACCCGTCAATTTGCCAGGGCCCCGACGGTATATTTCATTTAGTTTGGACAACCGGGTGGAAAGATGACAAGGGGATAGGCTATGCCAGTTCGCCCGATTTGGTGCATTGGTCGGCACAACAGCATATTAACGTGATGGGTTATGAACCAACTGCGGTAAATGCCTGGGCGCCCGAATTGTTTTATGATGATGAAGGCAAACAATTCATTATTGTTTTTGCATCAACCGTACCAAACCGTTTCCCTAAAGGAGAGGAGGATGAAAACAATAATCACCGCCTGTATTACACCACGACTACCGATTTTAAAACATTCAGCCCAACAAAATTATTTCTCGACCCCGGTTTTAGCGTTATAGATGCCGAAATTATTAAGAGGGCCAAAAATGATTATGTGCTGTTAATGAAGGATAATACCCGGCCAAACCGCAATATACTGGTGGCATTTAGTAATAACCCGCTTGGGCCATATACCAATTTTAGCAAACGTTTTACCGAAATGTACAGCGAAGGGCCAACCATAACAAAAGCCGGTAATAATTGGCTAATTTATTACGACTCTTACCGGCTTAAAAAATTTGGCGCTATGCGCACAACCGATTTTAAAACATTTACCGATATAGCCGATAGTGTAAAAGTGCCCGAAGGTCATAAGCACGGTACTATTTTTAAAGTAACCAAAAAAACGCTTGAAAAAGTAATGCAGGCGGCAAAAGCAACCAATTGAAATGAACAGGATATATCTTTTAATAGTTTGTTTAATAACCTGGTGTGTAGCACTACAGGCGCAGGATACCGTGCATTATAGCGGCAATACCGTGGTTAATGTTGATTATCATCATGGCCAGCTAAGCCCGGTTGTGGGGGTACATAGTATGCAGATATTCCGCGCTAACCGCGAACACCCCGAACTTGCCGATGGATTTGGTTTTACCTATAACCATGCGCCAATGCTTTGCTACTGGAACAATACTTTTTATGTAGAATACCTGAGCGATAAGGTAGGAGAGAGCGTACCGCCGGGACAAACACTGGTAATTACTTCAAAGGATGGACAGGCATGGTCAAAACCAACGGTGGTTTTCCCGCAATATAAAATACCTGACGGCACTACTAAGGAAGATCATCCCGGCGTGGCAAAAAACCTGTATTCGGTTATGCACCAGCGTATGGGTTGGTATGTAACCAAAGCAAAACGTTTATTGGTATTGGGCTTTTACGGTATTTGTTTGGACGGGCATGATGACCCGAATGACGGCCAGGGTATTGGCCGCGTAGTACGAGAGGTTTACCCTGATGGTAAATATGGGCCCGTCTATTTTATTCATTACAATCCCAAATGGAATGAATCAAACACCTCCTATCCTTTCTATAAAACCAGCAAGGATAAAGGGTTCGTTGAAGCCTGTGACGAGTTAATGGCAAACCCGTTAATGATGATGCAATGGTTTGAAGAAACCGACAGGAAAGACCCCTTGATACCATTTCATAAAGACTACAAAGCCTTTAACTTTTATCACCTGCACGATGGGCGTGTGGTTGGGTTGTGGAAATACGCGTTAACATCTATCAGTACTGATAACGGCAAAACCTGGCCCACTAACGCGGCACGCGCGCCACATTTTGTAAACAGCAATGCCAAAATATGGGGGCAAAGAACATCCGACGGTAAATATGCTACAGTTTATAATCCTTCAGAGTTTCGATGGCCGCTGGCTATATCCGTTAGTGACGATGGATTAAATTATAAAAACCTGTTATTAGTTAACGGTGAAATATCTAGCCTGCGCTACGGTGGTGCTTATAAATCCTACGGGCCGCAATATGTGCGTGGTATAATAGAAGGTAACGGCACACCGCCTGATGGTAAGCTATGGGTTACTTACAGTATGAACAAGGAAGATATTTGGGTATCATCCATACCAGTGCCTGTTACTAATATTGGCGACCATGCCAACGAGGTATTTAATGATATGCCAGTAGGCAAGGAACTTGAAAAATGGAACACTTATAGTCCATTATGGGCACACGTAGGCATCGAAAAAATGGCAGATGGTACCCGCGCCCTTGCGTTAAATGACCATGATAAATTCGATTATGCGCGTGCGGAGCGGGTAGTGCCTGCTTCAAAACTGTTAACTACAGATTTTACACTGGTTGCCGGGCAAAATAACACAGGTATGCTGGATATTGAGTTCCAGGATGAAAAGGGCAACGCCGCCATCCGGCTTACGCTTGATTCGACCGGGGCATTTGTTTCTAAAGCAGGTTACCGCAATAAGAATGTGCTGAAAAAATATGAAGCCAATAAAGCTTATCATATCATGTTAAAACTGAATACCGACACCCGTTTCTATACCGTAAATGTGGATGGTAAGGACGTACTTACCAATTTGTTCTTTGCCCCGGTACAATCTGTAAAACGTGTTGTTTTCCGTACCGGCGACGTTAGGCGTTTCCCTAATGCGGATACCCCAACCGACCAGGATTACGATCTGCCCAAAGCGGGTGAAGCTGCAAAACAGGCTGTATTTTATATCAAATCATTTAAAACCAGTAATTATTAGCAGATGGGACGGATTTGGGCTTTTTGTTTATCAATACTATTAGTTGCTGCCTTTTTTAACAGTAATGCCGAGGTAACGCTGCCAAAAATATTAGGCAACGATATGGTTTTGCAACGCGATAAGCCGGTACCAATTTGGGGTACTGCCGTCGTGGGAGAAAAAGTATCGGTTAAATTTGGAAAGCAAACTAAAAACACGGTGGCCGATGCATCAGGAAACTGGAAAGTTATGCTTGACGCGATGCCTGCCTCTGATAAACCTGCTACGCTTACCATTACAGGTACAAATACCATTACGTTAGATAATGTTTTGGTTGGCGAAGTATGGATATGCTCGGGCCAATCAAACATGGCTTATGAGATGCGTAAAAACAGCAAAGTAAATAAGCCGGATACCAGTACATCAAACTCCCCGGTGGATGAACTGGAACGGGCGCATAATCCCAACATCAGGATATTTTTAGTCACCCAAAAAAACTTAACAACAGATAAAAACCCCAATCATACCGGCTGGGATATAGCCGAAGATTCGGCATTAAGGGCATTTTCGGCAGCGGGTTATTTCTTCGCTAAAAATTTAAATCAACAATTAAATGTGCCCATTGGTATCATCTGTTCGGCCATAAGCGGCAGCAGGATTGAGCCATGGATGCCCGAAACTGCGTTTGAAAACTCGGCATATTTTAAAAGTATGGGTAAAGACAGCGCGAAAGCAGGTGGAGATCATGGTAAATTTTATCAGCGTATGATTGAACCATTAGCGCCTTTAGCTATTCGTGGGTTTTTATGGTACCAGGGTGAAGCTAACGTTACCGAAACGATAAGCTATACGCATAAAATGCAAATGCTTATCAATTCATGGCGCAGTCTTTGGAATGATCAGTCACTGCCTTTTTATTACGTACAAATAGTGCCTTACTACTATTCAAAAATGGCTACCACGCTGGTAATAACACCGCAAACTGAGCCTGCTTTTTGGGAAGCACAAACCATGGCGCTAAAAATCCCCCATACCGGGATGATACAAACTACTGACCTGAATGATGATGTAAAAAACCTGCACCCGCCTTTTAAATGGGAGGTAGGCCGCAGGCTGGCTTTGGTTGCATTAGCCAATATTTACGGTAAGAAAAACTTGATTTTTTCTGGTCCGGTGTATGAGGGTATGAAGATCAAAGGCGATAAGATCATACTTAACTTTAAATATACAGGCAGTGGGCTGGAAAGCCATAATGGCAAACCGTTAAACTATTTTACCATTGCCGGTAATGACGGAAAGTTTGTGGAAGCCACAGCGGTTATTGAAGGCAATAAAGTGGTGGTTTCCTCGCCCGAAGTACCATCGCCAACAGTTGCACGTTTTGCATGGGAAGAAGATGCCCAGCCTAATTTTTTTAATAAAAACGGTTTGCCTGCAATGCCTTTCCGCACAGATAATCCTTTGAAATTTAATCCAACTGATAACTAAGATGCAAACCAACTGTTTTAAACTAAGTGTATTTGTACTGCTGCTCCTAACAGCAGCAAAAACCTATGCGCAAAAAACAGAAAAACTCATGCTGTCTGGCACTGGCAGCGACCATACGGTTAACTGGCAGTTTTATTTAACAGAAGGCCGTAACTCCGGCAAGTGGACAACTATCCCCGTCCCCTCAAACTGGGAATTGCAGGGGTTCGGGAAATATAATTACGGCTTAGACAAAGACTCGCTTAAAGGCAAAGAAAAAGGATTATACAAATATGAATTTAACGTCCCAGCCCCATGGAAAGGGAAGGACATAAATATTGTGTTTGACGGCTCAATGACAGATACCAAGGTGATGATCAACGGCGAGCTTGCAGGCGCTATCCACCAGGGTTCATTTTACCGTTTTAAATATGATATCACCAAACTGCTTAAATACGGACAGTCTAATTTGTTAGAAGCAACAGTATCCAAACAATCAGCAAACGCATCGGTTAACGCGGCTGAACGGAAAGGCGATTTTTGGTTATACGGCGGTATTTTCAGGCCGGTTTACTTAGAGGCTTTTCCGCATCAACATATAAAAACAGTAGCCGTTAATGCCAATGCCGATGGTAGTTTTGAA